>Ga0163215_100704_pt1 | contig 41555 bp, 45 predicted proteins | sample SynspAceP_FD_185934 | JGI IMG/M metagenome (GOLD analysis project Ga0163215, IMG submission 185934) | Saline lake microbial communities from Ace Lake in Antarctica - Synechococcus sp. Ace-P (Hybrid Assembly) | ecosystem: Environmental > Aquatic > Non-marine Saline and Alkaline > Saline | place...
CTGGTCAGTGCGATACGCACCGCATCTTGGCGGAATTCGTCCGTCCGTTTCAGTCCCATAGTCAGTCTCCTTTGGTGCAGTAAATGCTATCAAAGGAGCGGCATCAAACCGCGACAGGTCCAACCTTCGCCAACGCAAAAGGGCGACCCAAGGGCCGCCCTTCGCAAATCTCTGAGAAGCTGACTAGCAGCTGTAATACATCTGGAATTCGACCGGATGGGGCGTGTGCTCGTAGGTGTAGATCTCTTCCCATTTCAGCGCCATGTAGCCCTCGATCTGGTCCTTGGTGAAGACGTCACCGGCCAGCAGGAACTCGTGGTCTTTTTCCAGCTCGTCCATGGCCTCACGCAGCGAGGCGCAGACGGTTGGGATACCGGCCAGCTCTTCTGGTGGCAGGTCATAGAGGTCTTTGTCTGACGCCTCGCCGGGGTGGATCTTGTTCTGGATGCCGTCGAGGCCAGCCATAAGCAGCGCCGCAAAGCACAAGTAGGGGTTGGCCGCGGGATCGGGGAAGCGAGCCTCCACGCGCTTTGCCTTGGGGTTTTCGGCCCACGGGATACGCACGCAGCCCGAGCGGTTGCGGGCCGAATAGGCGCGCAGCACGGGGGCCTCAAAGCCTGGGATCAGACGCTTGTAGCTGTTGGTCGATGGGTTGGTGAACGCGTTGAGCGCCTTGGCATGCTTGAGGATACCACCGATGAAATAGAGCGCTTCCATGGACAGGTCAGCATATTGATCGCCTGAAAACAGCGGCTTGCCATCTTTGAAGATCGACATGTTCACGTGCATTCCGGTGCCGTTATCGCCCGCGATGGGCTTTGGCATGAACGTGGCCGATTTGCCGTAGGCATGGGCGACGTTGTGGATGACGTATTTATACTTCTGCAACTCGTCGGCCTGGTGCGTCAGCGAGCCGAAGATCAGGCCCAGCTCGTGCTGGCACGACGCCACCTCGTGGTGGTGCTTGTCGACCTTCATGCCCATGCGCTTCATCGTCGACAGCATCTCGGACCGCAGATCTTGCGCCGCATCGATTGGGTTGACGGGGAAGTAGCCGCCTTTGACGCCGGGACGGTGGCCCATATTGCCCATCTCGTATTCGGTGTCGGTGTTCCAGGACGCGTCCTGTGCATCGACCTCATACGAGACCTTGTTGATGGTGTTGGAGAACCGCACATCGTCAAACAAGAAGAACTCGGCCTCGGGGCCCCAGTAGGATATATCGCCAATGCCCGTCGACTTCAGATAAGCCTCGGCCTTCTCGGCGGTGCCGCGTGGATCGCGCGCATAGGGCTCGCCTGTATCCGGCTCGACGACCGAGCAATGAATGCAGAGCGTCTTTTCCGCGTAGAACGGATCCAGATAAGCGCTTTTGGTGTCAGGCATGAGTTTCATGTCCGACTCTTCGATCGACTTCCAACCTGCGATGGACGAACCATCGAACATGAAGCCCTCGTCAAGGAAATCGGCATCGACCTGATCGGCCATGACGGTCACGTGCTGAAGTTTACCACGAGGGTCGGTGAAGCGGATGTCGACATACTCGACGTCTTCGTCCTTGATGGTGGCCAGAACGGCTTCATTACTCATCTATAGTCCCTTTCGGTACGATGGTGTGGCCGCGCGAGGTCAGGCCACTGGTTAATCAAAAGTAAATTGGTGGATCAGAGAGCGTCTTCGCCGGACTCGCCAGTGCGGATCCGAACTGCATGCAGCACTTCTGTGACGAAAATCTTGCCGTCGCCGATCTTGTCGGTCTTGGCCGCAGCGACGATTGCATCAATCGCAGCATCGACTTGGTCATCGGCCAGCACGAGTTCGATTTTCACCTTTGGCAGAAAATCGACAACGTATTCGGCCCCGCGATATAGCTCTGTATGACCCTTTTGACGGCCAAACCCTTTGACTTCGACGACGGAAAGACCCTGCACACCTATCTCTTGCAGCGCTTCCTTTACTTCGTCGAGCTTGAATGGCTTGATGATGGCCTCAATTTTTTTCATGTCAACGACTCCCTAAACTCCGGCGCGACTTGAAAAACACCTCTCGTTGCGCGCTACAATTCGATGGACCGACTGCACGGGGACAAGGGGCTTGGATTCCACCTTGCTGCCTAAAATTTGTGCAACAAGGCGCGAAATCGTGCAATTTGGAAAGAGAATATCATGTCGGCAGATGTTCGATGCCTCACAACTGCGCAGATGCGCGAAATAGAGGCAGCTGCCATTCGAGGCGGCAGTGTTTCCGGGTTGGAGTTGATGGAGGTGGCGTCTCGCGGCGTTGTGGAATGCGTTTTGCGCCACTGGCCGGGTTTCAAAACCACGCCGCACCGGGCGCTGGTGCTGTGTGGTCCGGGCAATAATGGCGGCGACGGATACGGTGTGGCGCGCTTGCTGGCAGATCGTGGCTGGACGGTCGAGGTTTATGCGATGGGCGCGCCTGCGACCGACGATGCCCAAGCAATGGCGGCGCGCTGGGGCGCGGTTGGTGATTTGGCGCAGTTGCCCGAGGGGCTGGCGGGCTACGATCTGGTCGTGGACGCGCTGCTCGGCAACGGTCTGACGCGCCCGTTCGAGACCTTCGGCGCGCAGCAATATGCGGTGGCCGAGGCGCAGCGCACGGGCGCGGTGAAGGTGGTTTCGGTCGATGTGCCCTCGGGGCTTTGCGCCGATAGTGGCCGAGTGCTGGGCGCGAAAGGCGCGCCGACTGACACGATCCACGCGGATTTGACCGTGACGTTCGAGACGGTGTTTCCCGGCCATTTGCTGGGCGAGGGGCCTGGGCTGTGCGGGCCCGTGCGCGTGGTCCCTCTGGGGCGTGCGGTGGCCGCAGGGCGCGGCGGGCTGACGGAGTTGGTGCGCGCGCCGGACGCGGTTTCGCTGCGCAAAGCGGACGCGGCGCATAAGTATGAGCACGGGCATGTCTTGGTGCTGTCGGGCGGGGCGGGGCACACGGGTGCGGCGCGACTGGCTGCGCGCGGCGCGCTGAGAACAGGCGCGGGGGCGGTGAGTTTGGCGGTGCCGGACGCGGCCTTGGCGCAGGTCGCAGCGCAAGTCACGGCGGTGATGGTGCGCGGCGTGGCGGATGGGGCGGCGTTGGGGGAGGCGCTGGAGGATACGCGGCTCAATGCGCTGGTGCTTGGACCGGGGCTTGGGGTCGGGCGGCGCGAGGCGGATTTGACGGCCACAGCGCTGGCGAGCGGGCGTGCGGCGGTGCTGGACGCGGATGCAATAACGCTGTTGGCAGGATCGGACACGCTGCGCGGGGGGCTGCACGGGCGCTGCGTGCTGACGCCCCATGATGGCGAGTTTTCGCGGTTGTGCCCTGATCTGAGCGAGCGGTTGGCCGAGGTGCCGCATGAGGGCCCTGCGTTTAGCCGCGTGGATGCAGCGCGCGCGGCGGCGCGGCGCTTGGGCGCGGTTATTGTGTTGAAGGGCCCAGCGACGGTGATTGCGGAGCCCGAGGGCCGCGTTTGGGTCCATGGAGGCGCGCTGCGGGCGGCACCTTGGCTTGCGACCGCAGGCTCGGGAGATGTGCTGGCGGGGATTATTGCGGGGCTGATAGCGCGGGGTTGGACGCCTTTGAGGGCGGCTTGCGCGGGTGTTTGGCTGCATGCAGAGGCCGCGCGCGGGATCGGCGCAGGGCTGATTGCCGAGGACTTGCCGGACGCGTTGCCGGGGGTGTTTCGGAGCTTAGGGGTTTAAGGCGCGGGCTTGTTTGGCGGATAAAACCGGGCGCGCGGCGGGGCCGAAGCTGGTCAAATCGCCCTCGAGCTGCGGAAACAGCGCGTAGAGCTCGGCTTGGGTCGCCCTTGGCATACCGGGCAAGGTCATCGGCCCGGGGAGGAAGCTTTCTGTGGGCAGCCCATCGGACATAATGATCTGATGTTGGGCGAACAGCAGATGTATATAGGTGACGGGCTGGCCTGAGGACACGCGCCGTATGGTTCGGTCGTTCAGCAGGGCCACGGCAGGGACGAGCACTTCGGGGGCGTCGAACATCAACTCGGCCTGCGCGCCTGCCAATAGGATGCGGTGCTGGGGCGAGACGGTTAGGTCACGGTTCGGGCGACCCTTGCCGAGTGCATCTTTGGCGATGCGTATGGGCGCGAGGCTTGGACGGGCGGCAAGGGCCTTGGCGCTGAGTTTCACCGACCCGACCCAGACGAGGGCTTGTGGCCCGGCGTCGCGTGTCTTGACCAGATCACCTGCCATGAGCGCCTCCACCGCGACGGCTCCGCGCGGCGTGTCGATCATCGTGCCGGGGGTGAAGCAGGGCGTGGCGTAGGTGCTGGCGGGGGTCGTGGCCGCACCGGGGCCTTCGCTGGTGCTGACGACACTGAGCGGCACACCGACCGGCGGAAAACCCTGCACGCCGCCGATGAAGGCGAGGCCTTCGACTGTGCCGTAGGAATTTGCCGCGCCGGGTTCGTTAATGTTGAAGCCGATCAGGGTGTAGGTGTTAACGCCGTCCGTCACCTCGACGGTATATTCGGCCTCGACCTTCGTGCCGTCCGCGAACGGGCCAGCGCCGTCGTAGCTTTGCGCGCCGTCGAGGGTTTGACCCCCGTCATTATCGGCAAAGTTCGGATCATCATCGTCGATGAACATCTCAAGCCACGCATTGCTATCGAGCGTGATCGTCTTGCCCGCAAGTTGGCTGGCATTGCCGCCGGTTACGCCGTCCAGCGAGCCGCTGTCGGAGATCGTGATGTTGGACGCTTCAAGCGTGAAGATGGAATAGGCCATCGGGGGTGTTTAGCCTTTAGGGGGTTAAGACTTTAAGAACGCGGTGACGGGCGTGGCGCTGCCGACCTCTATCCCGCCTGCGTAGATCACCAACTCGGCGTCGAAATGGATCGAATAGAGGCGCAGGTTGCGGGCAGGCCTACGGGCGATCAACTCGCCATCGGCCAGCTTGCGGGCTTGCACCAGCGCGATGGAGCGTCCGAACATCGCCTTCGCGCGCCAATCGCGCAGCAAAACCCGCTGGCTGGGGGCCACGATCAGGGGGGCGTCTTTGGCACTGCCGCCGAGCGCGTGGGGTTTGATGCGCAACACCTCGCCGCTAGGCAAGAGGCGCTGGGTCACAAAGGCCACGCGCTGCATCCCGCGCTCGCGGGTGACAAGACGGTCGCCTGCCTGGATGTCGTCGACCGCGACCAGTCCCTTGGCGGTGAGAATCTGTGTCCCCTCGGCCAGCCCACCCAAGTGCAACGACACGCCGGGTCGTCCGGTATTGGGCTGCTCGGCCTTGGAGGGGGGGTGTTGGGCGGACATTGCGGCGGCTTTCTGGCGGATCAACTCCCTAACCCTAGCAAATACTGTGGGCGTTGGAAAAGAAATCGCGCTGTTTGGCCCTAATTCGAGGCCCAACCGTCCAATCGGGTCTTTTTTGCCCTCGCATCGCCTGACAGGCTTTGTTAAAGGACCGCAAGTTTGGGCGTCCTCTTTTCCGGGGGGACGCTCAAAATCTGTTTTAGCGGGTGTGGCGGAACTGGTAGACGCACCAGATTTAGGTTCTGGCGCCGCAAGGCGTGGGGGTTCGAGTCCCTTCACCCGCACCAAAAATGAGACGTAAGGACGAGGACGCCATGCAAGTTACTGAAACCCTGAACGAGGGCCTCAAGCGCGCCTATAACATCACGGTGCCCGGCGCTGAGTTGGACGCGAAGGTCAGCGAGAAATTGCTGGAAGCCCAGCCCGATGTCGAAATGAAGGGCTTTCGCAAAGGCAAAGTCCCGATGGCCCTGCTGAAAAAGCAGTTCGGCCCGCGCCTTTTGGGCGAAGCGATGCAGGAAACCGTCGATGGTGCGATGTCCAAGCATTTCGAGGAAACCGGCGATCGTCCCGCGATGCAGCCTGACGTCAAAATGGTGAATGACGACTGGAAAGAGGGCGACGATATCGAGGTCGCTATGAACTACGAGTGTCTGCCGGACGTGCCTGACGCAGATTTCTCGGGCGTCACGCTTGAGAAGCTGGTTGTGAAGGTGTCGGACGAAGACCTTGATGAGGCGTTGAAAAACCTCGCCGGTGCCGCCAAGACCTTTGCCGACAAAGACGGCGCGGCTGAGATGGGCGACCAAGTGACGTTCGATTTCTTGGGCAAGGTTGACGGCGAAGCGTTTGAGGGCGGTGCGGCGGAAGATTTCCCGCTGGAGCTGGGCTCGGGCAATTTCATTCCGGGCTTTGAAGAGGGCCTCGTGGGTGTGAAGGTTGGCGACGAGAAAAACGTCGATGTGACCTTCCCGGCAGAATATCAGGCCGAGAACCTTGCGGGCAAACCTGCCGTATTTGAGTGCAAGATCAAGCTGATCAAGGCCCCTGCGGAGGCCGAGATCAACGACGAGATGGCCAAGCAGTTTGGCGCCGAAGATCTGGCAGGCCTGAAGGGTCAGCTGACCGAGCGTTTGGGTGCGGAATACGGTCAAGCGGCTCGCGCGGTGATGAAGCGCGAGTTGCTGGATCAGCTGGATACGTTGGTGAAGTTCGACTTGCCGCCATCGCTGGTGGAAGCGGAAGCCAACCAGATTGCGCACCAGCTGTGGCACGAAGAGCACCCCGAGGTTGAGGGCCACGATCACCCCGAGATCACGCCCACAGACGAGCATAACGACCTGGCCGAGCGCCGTGTGCGTTTGGGCTTGTTGCTGGCCGAGCTGGGTCAGAAGAACAAGATTGACGTCACCGACGCTGAGATGTCCCAATCGGTGATGGCGCAGGCGCGTCAGTATCCGGGCCAAGAGCGGGAGTTCTTCGAGTTTGTTCAGAAAAACCCGCAAATGCAGCAGCAGCTTCGCGCGCCGATCTTTGAAGACAAAGTCGTGGACTATATCTTTGAGCTGGCGAAAGTGACCGACAAAGAGGTCACCAAGGACGAGCTGAAAGCAGCGGTTGATGCGCAGGATGAAGATTGATCGCTAAGCGATTGGTTTGATTTAGGAAAGGCCGCTCCGAGTTGGGGCGGCCTTTTGCGTTTGGGGGTAAGAGTTTATTAAGCTGCATGTGTGATCTTGGCTTTGACGATGTAGCATGTTGGGCTGATTGGAGATCGGACCGGAGGGCGGAAATGATGATGGAAAATGTGGGAACAGCTTCGCTTTAGGCGCTGCGCAGGATGACAGACGAGGGCACTCGTGCGCGCGGCGAGCTGCGATGCGCAGCAGAGTGATGCCCCGGGAGGGTTTTGGGAGGCCGCAGAACTTCGTGCGCCCGAGGCGAAGTAGCGGTCTTGCGCATGGAGTTGTCTTGGGTGGTTCGAGAGGTTTCATCCGAAAATCCTCGAACGGAAAACGCTACTGATCTCCCAGATCCATCTGCACCCCGAAATGGAGGGCGATTTTGTCCATCTCGTGTTCGACCGACGCGGTGCTGCCTGCGCGCTTGGGCGTTGGATGCGCGCTGTAGCGCAGCTCGGCGAACCCGCGTCTGCCCTTGCCTGTCTCCCACACCCCGCGGAGGGCGAGCATCCCGTAGGGCTCGCGGTCGATGTCGCGGCGGCTGGCTGCCCCGTCGTGCAGGGTGATGTCGAGGCGGCGCGCCCCGGCCCCGATGCCGATCTGGGCGCGGAAGTTGCCTGCGCGGTGCACGGTGGTATAGGCCGCGACGCCGATTTGCTGGCGGCTGACATCATAGCTGCGGGTGCCTGCGCGGTAACGCTCGGCTGCACTGGCGCGGACCTCCAGCTCCAGATCAACCTCGCGGGGGCCGATATGAGTGCGGTGACCGATGGCAAGGCCCGCAGACAAGGCGCCACCTTGGGCGCTGTCGCGGATCCGACCGGGTGCGCCGAGGGCTTTGGCGTCGAACTGGTGGCTTGCATAGCCAACCCCGATGGAGGGCGCGATGTAGAAATCGGCGCGCGCCTCGGCGGCGGTCAATATGAGTACCAGCAGGCTGAGCGCACTGAGGCGGCAAAATTTGTCTTTAAGTTTAGTCGTCATATCCACACCCATCCGTTGGCCCCCGAGGACCGGGATAGGCAGGCAGGCCGGATCGCGGCACCCCTTGGGTTAATGAGTGGTTAACGCCGGGAGGAGTGGTTCAGAAAAATGGCGCAAGGCCAGCACCTTACGCCATTAAGCAAAACTTTAGATACTTCGTGATACCCTAGCGGTAGAACGTCTCGAGGCTGAGTTTTGCATCGCAGTATGTGCCGTCATAGGTGCCGACCCAAACGTCAATTCGACCGTTTGCGGGCCGTGTCAGGCTAATGCGCGCGTCTGCATTGCCGTTGTCGTCATCGTCATAATACCAGCTCGTCGATCCGGTATTGATCAACAATACGCTGTCGCATTGGCTGATAACGCTAATGACCAGCGAATAGCGGTTCATGCCTGACAGGCTGAAGCTGAAATCGGGACTGGAGGTGACATAGCCGTCACCGCGATCAGTGCGCGGTCGCACGTTGCTGCAATTGGTGATGCGCTGATCGCCACCGGCTTGCAGATCGAAGGTGCGCTGCTGGAAAAGCTGGTCGCCGGTCGTGGCATAGGTGCCGTAATTGTCGGGCAAGTTGGGGTTCGGGCAGGCTGACGCGGCGGTGCCCATTGCGAAGGATGCGGCCAGCCCAAGGGCCGCGATGGTCGTCTTAAGTGGGGTGTTCATCATATTCTCCTCTCATCCAAGTTGAATGCTATGCGCGGACTTGGAGATTTAGAAGAAGTATCTGGCGCGAATGTTGGATGATCCACAAGAAAGCGCCGCGCTTTGGGGGCGCGGCGCTTTTATTTTTGATTAGAAAGAGGCGCTTAGGCGGTCTCTTCGTCCTCGGATGCGGCGGCGGGCGCACGGGCCTCGCCGTCATCATCGTCGTCCATGCCAGCGGCACCGATTTCGTCGAACAGCTCGGCAATCTCGAACTCCGCTTCGGCATCTGCCTCGGCTGCGAGCTCCTGGATGGATTTACCGGAGGCCTGTAATTCGGCCTCTTCTGTCGAGCGGGCCACGTTCAATTGGATCGTGGCCGAAACCTCGGGGTGCAGAACGATGGAGACGTCGTGCAGACCCAGTTCCTTGATCGGTGTCCCTATGACGACCTGCTTGCGGTCGACCGAGAAGCCATCGGCGGAGGCAACATCGGCGGTGTCACGCGTGGTGACGGAGCCGTAGAGCGCGCCTGCGTCGGAGGCCGAGCGAATCACGATGAACTGCTGACCATCGAGACGGGAGGCCATATCTTCGGCCTCTTTCTTGGTCTCGAGGTTGCGGGCTTCGAGCTGGGCTTTCTGTGCTTCAAAGGCTTCGATGTTGCCTTTGGAGGCCGACAGCGCTTTGCCTTGGGGCAGCAGGAAGTTGCGCGCGTAGCCGTTTTTGACGGCGACTACATCGCCCATCTGGCCGAGCTTTGCGACGCGTTCGAGAAGGATAACTTGCATTGTGCTTTCTCCTTACCTGACGGCGTATGGCAGCAAGGCGAGGAAGCGGGCGCGCTTGATCGCGCGGGCCAGCTCACGCTGCTTTTTGGCGGACACAGCGGTGATCCGCGAGGGGACGATTTTGCCCCGCTCGGAGACATAACGCTGCAACAGACGCACGTCTTTGTAGTCGATCTTCGGCGAGTTTTCACCGGAGAACGGGCAGACCTTGCGACGGCGGAAAAATGGTTTGGTAGCCATGACTTACAATCCTTTCTGGGCGCTGATCAGCGGCGCTCGCGGCGTTCGCCACGGTCACCACGATCGCCGCGCTCATCGCGCTTTTGCATCTGAACAGACGGACCCTCGGGGTGCTCGTCGACCTTGATGGTCAGCACACGCATGACGTCGTCGTGCAGACGCATTAGGCGCTCCATCTCCTGCACGGCGGGCGCCGGTGCATCGGATTTCAGAAAGGCGTAATGGCCTTTGCGGTTCTTGTTGATCTTGTAGGCCATTGTCTTGAGGCCCCAGTATTCGGACTCGACCACTTGCCCACCATTGTCGGCAAGAACGGTTCCGAAATGCTCGACCAGACCTTCGGCTTGTGTATTCGACAAGTCCTGGCGTGCAATAAAGACATGCTCGTAAAGCGGCATGCGGATTCCTTCGTATTCGGGCGGGTTTCACTGGGCGGCATACAATGGTCCCGGACCGCCTTCGAGGGACCACGCGGGATCAATCAAGTCGGGACTGGGTGGCTATAGCGGCTTGGGCGCGGGATGCAACCTGCGATGCAAGACTGCGTTGCGAAAAGAGGCGCGGCGCGGTATCGGCTTTGGACCAGATTTGATGGCAAGAGGGGCTGATTTTCATGCGCGCATTCGTATTTCCGGGGCAGGGTGCCCAGACCATTGGCATGGGCAAGGCGTTGGCAGAGGCCTATCCGGCGGCTGCTGCGGTGTTTGCCGAGGTGGATGATGCATTGGGCGAGAAGCTGAGTGCGCTGATCTGGGAGGGCGAGGCGGATCAGTTGACGCTGACTGCCAATGCACAACCTGCGTTGATGGCGACGTCGCTAGCGGCGATGCGCGCGCTGGAGGCGGAAGGCGTTGCGGTGACGGATGCGGCGTTTGTGGCGGGGCATTCGCTGGGTGAGTATTCGGCGCTGGCCGCAGCTGGGTCGTTGAGCGTTGCGGACGCGGCGCGGCTGTTGCGGGTGCGCGGCGACGCGATGCAGAAGGCGGTGCCTGTGGGTGTGGGGGCTATGGCGGCTTTGTTGGGCCTCGACTTTGAGACCGCGCAGGCGGTTGCGGCTGAGGCGGCTGAGGGCGAGGTGTGTCAGGCGGCAAATGACAATGACCCCTCGCAGGTTGTGGTCTCCGGCCATAAGGCGGCGGTGGAGCGGGCTTGCGAGATTGCCAAGGCGCGCGGCGCGAAGCGGGCTTTGATGTTGCCGGTGAGTGCGCCGTTTCATTGCGCCTTGATGCAGCCTGCGGCGGACGCGATGGCGGAGGCATTGGCGGACGTTACGCTGAACGCGCCTGCGGTCCCTTTGGTGGCGAATGTGCTTGCGAGCGCTGTGACGGATCCGGCGGTTATTCGGGCTTTGCTGGTCGATCAGGTGACAGGGTCTGTGCGCTGGCGCGAGAGCGTTGGGTTTATGGCAGCGCAGGGCGTGACGGAGATTTGGGAGATCGGTGCGGGCAAGGCCTTGTCGGGCATGGTCAAGCGGATTGACCGGAGTGTGGCGACAAAGGCTGTTGGCACGCCGGAGGATGTGGCGGCGGTTTTGGCGGGCTGAGGATTTGAGTATTTTGGGCAAGAAAAAGCAGGGGCAGAGATATGTTTGATATGAGCGGGAAGAACGCGCTGGTTACGGGCGCATCGGGCGGCATTGGCGCGGATATTGCGCGCCAGTTGCACAGTGCGGGCGCGACCGTTGGGTTGTCGGGCACACGGGTGGAGCCGCTTGAGGCTTTGGCGGCGGAACTGGGCGCGCGCGCGCATGTGTTGCCGTGCAACCTAAGCGATGCGGAGGCAGTGGATCAGTTGCCAAAAGCGGCGGCTGCGGCGATGGGATCGGTGGATGTGCTGGTCAATAACGCAGGCATCACGCGCGACAACCTGTTTATGCGCATGTCAGATGATGAATGGGCGAGCGTTCTGGAGGTCAATCTGACCTCGACCTTTCGGCTGTGTCGGGGGGTATTGCGCGGAATGATGAAGGCGCGTTGGGGGCGGATTGTGAATATCAGTTCGGTCGTGGGGGCCACGGGAAATCCGGGGCAGGCCAATTATGCGGCCTCGAAAGCGGGCATGATCGGGATGTCTAAATCCTTGGCCTATGAAGTTGCCTCACGCGGGATCACTGTGAATGCAGTGGCACCGGGCTTCATTGCGACCGCGATGACCGAGAAACTGACCGACGATCAAAAGGGTAAGATTCTGGCGCAGATCCCGGCCGGGCGCATGGGTGATCCGAGTGAAATTGCGAGCGCTGTGTTGTATTTGGCAAGTCCTGAGGCGGGCTATGTGACCGGCACGACGCTGCATGTGAATGGCGGCATGGCGATGCTGTGACGCGGGATGTCGGCGGGTTTCCCCAACGTCAGCAAAGTCGTGTTGAAGCGTGTTGCCTTTCCTGACCCCTATGCTATAGGCGGCGCACATTCAGGCCGGGGGCGCCCTCGGGGCCGTCTTGACGTTTTGCCAAATGCAGACCATCTGGACGGGAATGATTATAGACAGGGCGTTGAATGGCCCGGACATCGGAATGAGGATTTGAGATTATGAGCGACATCGCAGATCGCGTTAAGAAGATCGTTGTTGAGCACCTTGGTGTGGAAGAAGACAAGGTCATTGAGGCCGCGTCTTTCATCGACGACCTGGGCGCAGACAGCCTCGACACCGTGGAACTGGTCATGGCTTTTGAAGAAGAGTTTGGCATCGAGATCCCGGACGACGCAGCTGAAACCATCCAGACCTTTGGCGACGCGGTGGGCTTTATCACGAAGGCTTCCTAAGCTTTCCTGACGGCTTGCAGAATTTTAAGACGGCGGTTCTTTCGGGAGCCGCCGTTTTGCGTTTGTATGGCCTAGACTTTAGGGAGAGCAGTTATGTCAGAGCTTGGGAAGATGTTTGGCGCGGGCGATGTGGAGACGTTCTTGGGTTGGCCCAAGGCGACGATCGCAGACTTGGGCGGCGCGCGGATTGCGCTGTTTGGCGCGGCCACCGCGACGCCTTACGCCACGGTTGGAGCTTACTGCGCAGGTGGGCCTGCGGCCCTTCGGGCAGGCGCAGCACCCTATGCGGCCAATGCAGCGCATTTTAACTTTGATTTGGGTGGGCCGATCTTGCCGGACGGCGTGACGGTTGCGGATTGTGGCGATCTGGCGGTGCCGCGTGAGGGCGGCGCGCAGGCGCGGGAGGCGATTGCCGACGCGGTGCGGCAGGTGCGCGCGCAGGGGGCGGTGCCTGTGTTGATGGGCGGCGACGATTCCGTGCCGATCCCGTTTCTGGAGGGGTTTGCGGGCACGGGTGTGAATATCGTGCAGGTGGACGCGCATATTGACTGGCGCGACGCGGTGATGGGCGAGCCGCTTGGGCTGTCGTCCACCATGCGGCGGGCCTCGGAGATGGCGCATGTGGGCGCGATCTCGCAGATTGGGCAGCGGGGGTTGGGCTCGGCCCGGTTGTCGGATGTGGCCGATGCCGAGGGGTATGGCGTGCGGTTTGTCTCGGCGGGCGCGCTGCACCGTGCGGGGCGGGATGCGTATCTGGACGCGCTGCCGGACGGGCCATCGGTGCTGGTGTTTGACGTGGATGCGTTTGATCCGGGGCTAATGCCTGCCGCGATTGGGCGCACGGCGGGCGGCCTCAGGTTTGAGCAGGCCTTGCAGATCGTTGAGGATATGGCGGCGCGCGGCCCGATTGTCGGGGTGACCTTGGCGGAGTTCATGCCCGAGCGCGATATTGACGGGCAGGGGGCTTTGCTGGTCTCGCAGTTCCTGACGGCGGTGGTTGGGGTGATTGCGCGGCAGGTTTAAGTTCGCAAACCTCTATATATGGGGCTTGGCACTTGCCCCGCGCCTAGGGCCGCGTGTATTAGGCGAGTTGAGCAGATAAGAACCTTATGGGGGCAAATATGCGGCGTGTTGTGATTACGGGCTTGGGCGCGGTGACGCCTTTGGCGGCTGGCGTTGAGGCGACTTGGACGCGGCTTTTGGCTGGGCAGTCCGGGGCGGGCACGATTGCTCGGTTTGATGCGAGCCATTTGGCGACGACCTATGCGTGCGAAGTCCCGCTGGGCGATGGCACCGACGGCACGTTTAATCCTGATCTTGCGATGGCCCCGAAGGACCGGCGCAAGGTGGATGACTTTATCCTGTATGGCATGGCGGCGGCGGATGAGGCGGTCCGTGACGCGGGCTGGATGCCTGAGGATGAAGAGGATCGGTTGCGCACGGGCGTGATGATTGGGTCTGGGATTGGCGGCTTGTCGTCCATTGCCGAGACGGCTGTGCTTTTGAAGGAGAAGGGACCGCGCCGCGTGTCGCCGTTCTTTATTCCGGGGGCCTTGATCAATCTTGTGAGTGGTCAGGTGTCTATTCGCTACGGCTTTAAGGGGCCGAACCATGCGGTTGTGACGGCCTGCTCCACCGGCGCGCACGCGATTGGCGATGCCGCACGGCTGATCCAATGGGGCGACGCCGATGTGATGATTGCGGGCGGCGCGGAAAGCCCGATTTCGGAGATTGGCATTGCGGGCTTTAATGCGTGCAAAGCGCTGAGCACCAAGCGTGGGGAGAACCCGCAGGAGGCGTCGCGCCCCTATGATGCGGACCGGGATGGGTTCGTGATGGGCGAAGGCGCTGGCGTTGTGGTGCTGGAGGCGCTGGAGCACGCGCAGGCACGTGGTGCTAAGATTTATGCTGAGGTGCTGGGGTACGGCATGTCAGGCGATGCGTATCATATTACGGCACCGTCTGAGACGGGTGACGGGGCCGAGCGGTCGATGCGCGCGGCCTTGAAGCGCGCTGGGCTGGAGCCGAGCGCGATTGATTATATCAATGCGCATGGCACCTCGACCATGGCCGACACGATTGAGCTGGGCGCTGTGGAGCGGATGCTGGGCGCGGATGCGGGGCGGGCGACGATGTCGTCAACCAAGTCCTCGATTGGGCACCTGTTGGGCGCGGCAGGTGCTGTTGAGGCGATCTTCTCGGTCCTTGCGATCCGCGATCAGGTGGCCCCGCCGACGATCAATCTGGACACACCTGCGGTGGACACAAAACTGAACCTCGCGCCGAATGCCAAACATGAGCGGGAAATATCTGTGGTTCTGTCGAATTCGTTTGGGTTTGGCGGCACCAATGCAAGCCTCGTTATGGGCAAGGTGACGGACTAATGTGGAAGAATATTGCGTCTAATGCGTTGACCTTGTCGATTGTCGGGCTGATCTTTGCGATTGGTTTGATCAGTTGGGGGCAACAGAAGTTTAACGGGGCGGGTCCACACGGCGAGACGATCTTCTTTGAAGTGCCGCGCGGGGCGACGCTGACGCGGGTGTCGAACGCGCTGGAAGAGGCAGGTGCGGTTTCAAACGCTCGGATTTTTCGGATTGGCGCGCAATATACGGGCAAGGCGGAAGACCTGAAGTTCAACAATTATGAGCTGCCTGCGGGCGCGTCGATGGAGATGATCCTCGACATTATCACGCAAGCCTCGGCCCCCACCTTCCGCTATATCGCGCAATACACGATCAGCGAGGGGCGCGGCGAGATGCGCTTGCGCGAGCGTGTGGACGGCGAATTGGTTGAGATTGCGCAGTTCGCCTATGCCGATGGACTGCCGGAGGCCTATGCGTCGCTGGTCAATGCCAATGTGCCGATCAATTACCGGATCACGGTGGCCGAGGGTGTGACGAGCTGGAACATCGTGGAGGCTCTGAAGGGCGCGGATTTCCTGACGGGCGACGCGCCGGAGGAATTGCCGGCAGAAGGCGCGCTGGCCCCGGACACATACGAGGTCTCGAAGGGCACGGCGCGGGTGGATGTGATTCGCCGGATGGTCAGCTCGCAGGAGGCGATTCTGGCGGAGGCTTGGGCGTTGCGTGTGGACGGCTTGCCGATCTCGACGCCGGAAGAAGCGTTGATTTTGGCCTCGATTATCGAGAAGGAAACCAGTGTCGCGGAGGAGCGGAGACTGGTTGCGGGCGTGTTTATCAACCGCCTGAACAAGGGCATCCGCTTGCAGACGGACCCGACGGTAATTTACGGCATCACGCAAGGCCAAGGCACGCTTGGGCGGGGGCTGAGGCGGTCTGAGCTTCGACGCTCAACCCCTTGGAATACATACACGATTGATGGAATGCCCCCAGCCCCGATTGCGAACCCCGGACGGGCTGCAATTGAGGCGGCGCTGAACCCTGAGGACACCGACTATATCTTCTTTGTGGCAGACGGCACGGGCGGTCATGCCTTTGCTGTGACGCTGAACGAGCACAACGCAAATGTCGCCAAGTGGCGCCAGATTGAGCGCGAGCGTGTGAGCGAGTGATCGAGGAAGAATTGCACAACCTTAGATTTAGTTGTTGACACTGCGAACGCTCTAGGGTAGAAAAAGTGCAAGCTGGAAGAAGTGGGTAAGGCGGCAGGACGAAGGTCCGGGCCGCCTTTTCCGTGTCTGCTCGGTCGGGTTAGCTCAGGAGTGACTTAGCCAATGACCACTGAGGTGAAGCGGGCGGCCGCAGGGCCAGACCCTTTGAACGAAGATTTCCTAGACCGCATTATCCAAAACCTATCCCGGCAAGGCGCGCTGCTTGAGGCGCGCTGCGCCGCGCTGGAGGCGGGCACGTTTGACGATACGGCCAACCTCCAAGAACTGCGGGCGCTGACACTGGCGGTGCAGAGGTTTCTCAATGAAGAAGGGCGGCTGCGCGATGAGCTACGCAAACAGCATATTGCCGATGGAGGCGCTGGGATTGATCTTGATGCCGCCCGAGGTGAAATCGAATGCCGCATGGCTCGCTTGCGAGAGCGAGCAGATGCAGACCGAATTGCTGGAGATGCTGAAACCGGATGAGGTTGCGGCCTTGCCGTGGCTTTGGCGGTTCTGGGCGTTCCCGCACCAACTGCCACCTGAGGGGGCTTGGCGCACTTGGGTGGTTCTGGGCGGGCGAGGTGCGGGCAAAACCCGTGCCGGGGCTGAATGGGTGCGCGCGCAGGTGGAGGGGGCAAAGCCCTTGTCACCGGGCGCGTGTCGGCGGGTGGCGCTGGTGGGTGAGACGCTGGATCAGGCGCGTGACGTGATGGTCTTTGGCGAAAGCGGGATCATTGCGTGCTGCCCCCCGGACCGCAAACCTGAATGGCAGGCGACCCGGCGCAGGCTGGTTTGGCCCAACGGCGCGGAGGCACAGGTGTATTCGGCGAGTGACCCCGACAGCCTTCGAGGTCCGCAGTTTGACGCGGCCTGGGTTGATGAGTTGGCCAAGTGGAAGAAGGGGCAGGCGGCGTGGGATATGTTGCAGTTTGCCCTGCGGCTTGGGCGTGATCCGAGGCAGGTGGTCACGACGACACCGCAACCTGTGCCGGTCTTGCGCAACCTAATTGAGCGGGGATCGACGGTGGTGACGCACGCGCCGACGCAAGCCAATCGGGCCTATCTGGCGGCGTCTTTTCTAGCCGAGATTGAGGCGCGCTATGCGGGCACGCGGCTGGGACGACAAGAGTTGGACGGCGAGTTGCTGGACGAGGTGGAGGGGGCATTGTGGTCCCAAGCCATGTTGGAAGGTTGCCGTGTGGAGGCGGTGCCGGAGTTGGACCGGATTGTGGTCGCGGTGGACCCGCCTGTCACGACCGGGGCGAAGGCGGATGCCTGCGGGATTGTTGCGGCGGGCGTTGTGATGAAGGGCGAGCGTAAGGATTGGCGCGCCTATGTGCTGGCGGATGGATCGGTGCAGGGGGCATCGCCCACGGGATGGGCGGAGGCGGCGGTGGCTTTGACAAAGGATGTTGGGGCGGACCGGGTGGTGGCGGAAGTTAATCAGGGCGGGGATTTGGTCACGGACTTGCTGCGGCAGGTGGAGCCGTCGCTGCCAGTGACCCAAGTGCGGGCCACCAAGGGCAAGGCGCGGCGGGCGGAGCCTGTGGCCGCGTTATACGAGCAGGGGCGGGTGAGCCATGTGAGAGGCTTGCCAGCGCTGGAGGATGAGATGTGCCGGATGACGGTGCAGGGGTATCGCGGTGCGGCCTCGCCAGATCGGCTGGATGCTTTGGTCTGGGCGATCCATGCGTTGATGATCGCGCCTTTGGGCGCAGGCAGCGCGCCGCGTATGCGGATTTTGTAAAACGAACGATTTGGGCTGGCGATTTTGGGCCGCGCGTTTGGCGTGTGGTCTGGTTTGGCGTGCCTGAGCATCAGACCCAAAAGGGGGCAGGTGAATGGTTTTCAACCTCTTCAAAGGGGCCGCGCGGGAGGCTCCGCAGGTCAAGGCAAGTGCCACGGGGCGTGTTGCGGCGATGGGGGCTATGGGTGGTGGCGGTGGTCGTGTGGCGTGGACGCCTCGGGATGCCGCGAGCTTGACGCGCAACGGCTTTGCGGGCAATCCGGTGGGCTTTCGCGCGGTCAAGATGATCTCGGAGGCGGCGGCGTCTTTACCGCTGCTCTGCCAAGATAGCGCGCGGCGCTATGAGGTGCATCCGGTGGTGGGGCTGCTGTCGCGGCCCAATGCGGGCCAAGGGCGCAGTGATCTGTTTGAGGCTTTGTATGCGCAGGTGCTTTTGACCGGGAACGGGTATCTGGAGGCGGTCGCCGCAGACGAGGGCCTACCGGTGGAACTGCATTGCTTGCGCAGTGACCGGATGCAGGTGGTGCCGGGCGGCGACGGATGGCCTGCTGCCTATGATTACGTCGTGGGGGCCAAGAAGCATCGGTTTGATGTGTCGGGCGCGCGTGCCCCGATCTTGCATGTAAAAAGCTTTCATCCCCAGGACGACCATTACGGGTTGTCGCCCATGCAGGCGGCGGCGAGTGCGATGGATGTGCATAACGCGGCGACGCGCTGGTCCAAGGCGCTGCTGGACAATGCGGCGAGACCCTCGGGCGCGATTATCTATAATGGTCCGGAGGGCGGCGGGCTGTCGCCGGACCAGTTCGAGCGGCTTCAGGTGGAGATGGAGAGCTACCATCAGGGCGCGCGCAACGCGGGGCGACCGATGTTGCTGGAGGGCGGGCTGGACTGGAAGCCGATGGGGTTTTCGCCCTCGGACATGGAATTCCAGAAGACCAAGGAGGCCGCAGGGCGCGAGATTGCCTTGGCCTTTGGGGTGCCGCCGATGTTGATGGGGATACCCGGCGATGCGACTTACGCGAACTATGCCGAGGCGCACCGGGCGTTCTACCGCCTGACGGTGCTGCCGCTGGCGCGTAAGGTGACGGAAGCGGTGAGTGCGTGGCTGGACGGGTTTGAAGCGTCGGGCGTGGCGGTGTCGCCGGACCCGGACGGCGTGCCTGCCTTGGCCGCCGAGCGCGATGCGCTGTGGTCGCGTGTGGGCACTGCGGAGTTCCTGAGCCGTGCGGAAAAGCGCGCCTTTTTGGGACTGCCTGCCGAGGATGACGCTGGATGAGCGGGACACCTCGAAGCGGCTCGCGCTTTCTTTACGAGCCATTTGAGTGTGCCCCAAGAGCCTGCGCACCGAACCATAAGCTGGACGCCTATGAGCAGGTGATGGCCGAGCGCTGGTTGGCCTTGGAGTTCCGGCTCAAGACCATGGAGGGCGTTCTACAGCGCGTTGAGAAGCGCATGTGGTTGACGATTGTTGGGGTCGCGGGGGTGGTCCTGGCGGATGCGGCGGCCGCGCTGTTGATCCTGCCCTAGCACGAAGTTCCCTGAAGGAGAGTATCATGGGCGAGATGCCTTATATGACCAGCCTGGAGACGGGTCTGGAGCTGAAGTTCTGTCAGGTCGAGGCTGGCGCAGAACAGGGCGATGATCTGCGGATTGAGGGCTATGCCAGCCTGTTTGGCGCCCCCGATCAAGGCGGCGATGTGGTGGAGGCGGGGGCCTATGCGACCTCGCTGTCGCGCGCTGCCAAAGCGGGGCGCGGCATCAAGATGCTGTGGCAGCACGATCCGCGCGAACCGATTGGCGTTTGGGACGAGGTCGAGGAAGACGGCACGGGCCTGCGGGTCAAAGGGCGTATTCTCGACTGTGTTGCACGGGGCCGGGAAGCGGCGGCCTTGATCAAGGCGGGCGCGATTGACGGGCTGTCGATTGGCTACAGGACGGTGAGCGCTGCGAAAGGCACGCAGGGCCACCGGCTGCTGCAAGAGGTGGAGCTTTGGGAGGTGTCTGTGGTGACCTTCCCGATGCTTCAGCAAGCGCGACTGGGCGGCAAGGGCGATGGCCCGGGCGACGGTTTGCACGATCTGGCGGAGGCGCTGGACGCGGCCCGTCGCATGATGGCGGGGCAGGACTGAACGTCCCCATATTTTCAAAGGCATTCATCGAGGAGAGCAAGATGAACTTAGGCGAAACCACGCCTCGGGCCGGGGCGATTTTTACCCCAGTTGAGGCGAAATCCAACAGTCCCCAAGTGCCCGGTGTCCGTGAGGCGCTGACCGGATTTGTTCAGGACTTCAAGGCCATGCAGGCCGATTTACATGACCGTATGCAACAACAAGAAGAGCGAATTACTATGCTTGACCGTAAGACCCTTATCAACTCTGCGACCAAATCTGTGCGCCCTGCTTTGTCGGGTGCAGTGTCTCAGGATGCCCCGCACCAGAAGGCCTTTGAGGCTTATGTGCGCTCGGGCGATGATGACGCGCTGCGCGGCCTTGCCATGGAGGAAAAGGCAATGTCGGGTGCGGTGGCTGCCGATGGCGGTTATCTGGTTGACCCGCAGACCGCAGATACCGTGAAGACCGTGATGCGCAACATGGCCTCGCTGCGCGGCATTGCCCAAGTGGTGACGGTTGAGGCGGTGTCTTATGATGTGCTGGTTGATCACACGGATATCGGCTCGGGCTGGGCCAATGAGACCTCCGCGCTGACCGAAACGGACACCCCGCAAATCGACCGGATCTCAATCCCGCTGCATGAGTTGTCGGCGTTGCCGAAGGCCTCGCAGCGGCTGCTCGATGACAGTGCCTTTGACATTGAGGCGTGGCTGTCGGCGCGGATTGCGGAGAAGTTTGCACGCTCGGAAGCGTCCTCGTTCATTGGCGGCGACGGCGTGGACAAGCCCAAGGGTGTTCTGGCCCATACGCTGATCGACAACCAGAACTGGGCTTGGGACGCGCTGGGTTATGTCACCACGGGCTCGGATGGCGATTTTCACAGCACCGCCCCGGCGGATTCGCTGGTCGATCTGGTCTATGCGCTGGGCGCGCGCTACCGCGCCAATGCGACGTTTGTGATGAACTCGAAGACCGCGGGTGTGGTGCGCAAGATCAAGGACGCCGATGGGCGCTTCTTGTGGTCCGATGGCTTGAGCGCGGGCGAGCCTGCCCGTTTGCTGGGCTATCCGGTGATGGTGTCTGAGGACATGCCGGACATCGCGGCTGACTCAGCCAGCGTGCTGTTTGGCGATTTCGAGGCGGGCTACACGATTGCCGAGCGCCCCGACATTCGCATCCTGCGTGACCCGTTCTCGGCCAAGCCGAACGTCCTGTTCTACGCGTCCAAGCGCGTTGGTGGCGACGTGACAGATTTTGCCGCGATCAAGGTTCTGAAATTCGCCACATCTTAAGCGGCGATCCTGATCGGCCCGGCGTCTTGTGGCGTCCGGGCTGATTTTGGTGTGCGGGCCTGTCCTGTCTAGCTGTTCCCTCCGTCCGAGCGGGGTGGGGCCGCACATCTTTAAGTATATCAATGGTTTGGCAAGCGGGCGGGACTTGAGGGAGAAGTTTCATGGTGGTTGAATTGGTCCCTGTGCCGCAAGCGGTTTTGCCGATTGCTGCGTTTCGGGAATACCTGCGACTGGGCTCAGGCTTTGCCGATGACGCGTTGCAGGACGGTGTTCTGGAGAGCGCCTTGCGGGCCGCCTTGACGCTGGTTGAGCGGCGCGCGGGCGTGGCGGTGTTGAGCCGAGGCTTTCGGTTTAGCGCGCGGCGATGGCGGGATCGGGCGGGGCAGGTTTTGCCGATCTCGCCGGTGAGCGCGGTCACAACGGTGCGGATTATCGACGGGGATGGCGTGGCGCGTGAGGTCGCGGCGGGCGGTTGGCGGTTGGTTTTGGACGGGCGAGTTGCGTGTCTGGAGCCGCTGGGGCTGCTTCCGGCGGTGCCGCGATTGGGACGGCTGGAGATTGATCTGGTCGCCGGATTTGGCGCGAGTTGGGAAGTGGTGCCTGCGGATTTGGCGCAAGCGGTGTTCATGCAGGCCGCGCGGTTTTACGAGCAGCGCGGTGGTGGTGAGGGCGGTTTGGCGGCGGGCGTTGGCGCGCTGTTGGAGGCGTATCGCCCGGTGCGCGCGGGCTTTGGCGGGGCGGCGCGATGAGCGGGCCGATGTTGAACAGACCGCTGATTTTGGAAGAGCGGGTTGAGGTTGGCGATGGCGCTGGTGGCTTGACGACGAGCTGGGTTTCACTCGGGACGTTGTGGGCGGCGGTGGACGCGCGTTCGGGCCGGGAAGGGCGTTTGGGCGGTGCGGTTGTGGCGCGTGCCTCGTTTCGGATCACGGTGCGGGGGGCGGCTGTTGGGGCTGCGTCGCGGCCTCGGCCCGATCAGCGGTTTCGGGATGGCAGCCGCGTGTTTCGGATCTTGGCGGTGGCTGAGGCAGACGCGCGCGCGCGGTATCTGACCTGCTTTGCCGAAGAGGAGGTCGCGGCATGAGTTATGGGGCAGGGGCCGCGCTGCAGGCGGCAGTTTTCGGCGCGCTGAGCGCGGAAGCGGCGGTCACGGCGGCGTTGGGCGGCGCGATTTTTGACGCGATGCCAGCGGGGGTCTTGCCGGAGACCTACGCGATTTTGGGGCCGGAGGACGTGCGGTCGCGGGGCGACAGTGGCGGCGCGGTGGCGCGGCATGATTTCACTGTCTCGGTGGTGAGTTCGGCTGCGGGATTTGCGGGCGCGAAGGCGGCGGCGGCGGCGATTTCAGATGTGCTGAACGGGGCCGATTTGGTTTTGACGCGCGGTGCGTTGAGCGATCTGAGCTTGTTCAAGACACGGGCCACCCGGCTGAAAGGTGGCCTGCAACGACGGATTGATCTGCGGTTTCGGGCGCGGATTGACGATTTTTGAGACCTTAGGAGGGCACCATGACAGTGCAAAAAGGCAAGGACTTGCTGATTAAACTCGACCTGACCGGGACCGGCCAGTTCGAGACGATTGCGGGGCTGCGCGCCACGCGGATCACGTTTAACGCAGAAAGCGTTGATGTGACCTCGTTGGAAAGTGCGGGCGGCTGGCGTGAGTTGCTGGGCGGTGCGGGCGTCAAGTCTGCGGCGATCTCAGGCTCGGGCGTGTTCCGGGACGCGGGCACGGATGAGCGCGCGCGCCAGATCTTCTTTGACGGAGAAGTGCCGGAATTTCAGGTGATTATCCCGGATTTTGGCGTGGTCGAGGGGAAGTTCATGATCACCTCGGTGGAGTATGCGGGCGCGCATGACGGGGAGGCGACGTATGAGTTGTCGCTGGCCTCGGCGGGTCAGCTCTCGTTCAACGCGCTGTGATGGCGAACCCGTATGCAGGGGAGGTGGCGCTGGTTGTGAACGGCCAGCGCCACCTGATGAAGCTGACGCTGGGCGCGTTGGTGGAGTTGGAAATGGCGCTTAAGGCCGAGAGCCTCGTGGCATTGGTGGAGCGGTTTGAGGCAGGCGGCTATAGCGCGCGTGATGTGATTGCTTTGCTGGCCGCTGGGCTTTCGGGGGCGGGCTGGACTGGCGATGCGCAGGATTTAGCGCGCGCCGATATTGAGGGCGGTCCGGTAGAGGCGGCGCGGGCTGCGGCGGAGTTGTTGGCGCGCAGTTTCGCGGTTCCGAATATATGAAAACGATCATGGATTGGCCGGGGCTGATGCGGCTGGGGCTGCATGAGTTGCGCCTGAGCCCGGCGGCGTTTTGGGCGCTGACCCCGGCGGAATTGCTGGTGATGTTGGGTGCGCAGGCCTCGCAAGCACCCCTTGGGCGGTCGCGGCTGGAAGAGTTGGCGGAGGCCTTTCCTGACACCAAAGAAAGGACGGGATCATGAGCGATCTGGACGGGTTTGAGGATGGGCTTGAGGGCCTTGAGGGGCGGCTTGGGGATGCGGCGGCGGTGACGGCCTCGTTTGATGCCGAGCTAGCGCGGATGCGCGACAGCATGCTGTATACCGGGCGCGAGATTGGGACGTTATCGACCCGGTTTGGCAGCGGGATGCGGCGCGCATTTGATGGCGTTGTCTTTGACGGCATGAAGCTTTCGGATGCGTTGCGCGGCGTGGCGAAATCCATGGCGGATGCAGCCTATTCGGCGGCGATGCGGCCTGTGCAGAACGCGCTGGGCGGGGCTTTGGCCAATGGTGTCAATGCGTTGACGTCGGGGATCTTGCCCTTTGCGGCTGGCGGCGCGTTTGCCCAAGGTCGGGTGATGCCGTTTGCCAAAGGCGGCGTTGTGACGGGGCCTACGAACTTTCCGATGCGCGGCGGACTTGGCTTGATGGGCGAGGCCGGACCGGAGGCGATCATGCCGTTGACGCGGGGGCCCGATGGGCGCTTGGGCGTGCAGGCGGCAGGGGGCGGGGGCGGGCCTGTGCAGGTGGTGATGAATATCTCGTCGCCGGATGCAGAGAGTTTCAGGCGCTCGCGCAGCCAGATTGCTGCGGAGATGAGCAAGGCCCTGAGCCGGGGCGCGCGCAACCGCTAGGCGGCTTTTAACCTATTGAATTTATTGGAGGTGGCCGATGGCCTTTCATGAAGTGCGGTTTCCCGCAAACTTGAGCTTTGGGTCGGTCGGTGGGCCGGAGCGGCGCACGGATGTGGTCACGCTCGCCAATGGATTTGAGGAGCGCAACACGCCCTGGGCCAATGCGCGCCGTCGCTATGACGCGGGGGTGGGGCTGCGGAGCCTGGATGATATTGCCGACCTGATTGCGTTTTTCGAGGCGCGTCAGGGGCAGCTTTATGGGTTTCGCTGGAAGGATTGGGCGGATTTTAAGTCGTGCCTGCCCTCTGGCGTGGTGGCGTTTGATGATCAGGCGATTGGTGTCGGGGATGGAGTGCGATCGGTGTTTGCGTTGACCAAGACCTATGCGTCAGGCGAGGCGCGGTATGTGCGCCCGATCTCGAAGCCGATTGCGGGCACGGTGAAGGTGGGCGTGGGGCCGATCGAGTTGGCCGAGGACGTGCATTATGCGGTCGATCCGGCGGCGGGCACGGTCACGTTTTTGGATCCGCCGGATGTGGGGGCAGAGGTGACGGCGGGGTTCGAGTTTGACGTTCCGGTGCGGTTTGACACCGATGGGATTGCGACCTCGGTTTCCTCGTTTCAGGCGGGCGATATGCCGAGTGTGCCGGTCGTTGAGGTGCGGGTATGAGCGCGGGCAAAGCGGCGCTGCTGGCGCATTTGGCGAGCGGGCTGACAACGGTGTGTCGTGCTTGGGTGGTGACGCGGCGGGATGGTTTGGTCTTGGGTTTTACTGATCATGATCAAGATCTTACGTTTGAGGATGTGGTGTTTCGCGCAGATGGCGGGATGACCGCGCGGGCGCTGGAGCAGGGCAATGGGCTGGCGGTTGATAACTCGGAAGCGCTCGGGGTTCTGACCCATGATGCGATCCGTGCGGCGGACATTCGGGCCGGGCGTTATGACGGCGCGGAGGTGGTGATCTGGCAGGTGAACTGGGCGGATGTGGCGGCGCGGCGCGCGGTGTTTCGTGGGTCTTTGGGTGAGATTACGGAAGCTGGCGGCGCGTTTGAGGCGGAGCTGCGCGGGTTGGCGGAAGCGTTGGGGGCGCCGCAGGGACGGGTTTATCAGAAGGGATGCTCGGCCGTGTTGGGCGATGGGGCGTGTCGCGTGGATTTGGACGTGGCGGGGTATTCGGTCGAGGCGGAGGTTGTAGGCGTCGATGAAGATCGCGTGTTGCGGTTTGCGCCGCTGGAAGGGTTCGATTTGCGCTGGTTTGAGCGCGGGCGGGCCTTGGTTCTGGATGGAGCGGCGCAGGGGCTGGTGGGGATCGTGAAGGCGGATCGCTGGCTGGAAGAGGTGCGCGAGATTGAGCTGTGGCAGGGCTTGCGGGCTGAGGTAGCGGTTGGGGACCGAGTGCGGCTAGAGGCGGGCTGCGACAAGCGGGCGGAGACGTGTCGGTTGAAGTTCCATAATCTGCTGAATTTTCAAGGGTTCCCGCATGTTCCGGGCGAGGATTGGCTCATGGCGTATCCGGCCCAAGGGGGCGTTCATGATGGCGGGAGCCGCTCGTGAGCGCGCGGGTCGTTGCCAAGGCGCGGGGCTGGATCGGCACGCCCTATTTGCACGGCGCGAGTGTGCAGGGCGCGGGGTGCGATTGTTTGGGGCTGTTGCGCGGCGTTTGGCGTGTGGTTGAGGGGGCGGAGCCTGTGACGGTGCCGCGATACTCGGCGGATTGGGACGAGCCGCAGAAGCGGGAAGTGCTGCGGGCTGCGGCCTCGGCCCATCTGGTTGAGGTGGCATTGGGCGGTGCGCGTCCCGGCGATGTGATCTTGTTTCGGATGCGTGCGGGGGCTGTGGCTAAGCATTTGGGAATACAAACGGAAGTCGGGGACGCGCCCCGATTTGTCCATGCCTATGCGGGGCATGGCGTGGTGGAGAATGCGCTGAGTGCGCCTTGGGCGCGGCGGATTGTGGCGCGATTTCGGTTTCCGTCGGTGGCGGTTGGAGGGGTGATCTAATGGCGACGATAGTTCTTTCGGCAGTTGGTGCGGCGGCGGGCGGCGCGATTGGGGGCGGCGCGTTGGGGCTGACCTCGGCTGTGATCGGGCGCGCGGTGGGGGCGACCTTGGGGCGCGTGATTGATGCGCGCTTGATGGGGGCAGGGGCCGATCCGGTGGAGACGGGGCGCGTGGACCGGTTCCGGTTGGCGGGGGCTGGTGAGGGCGATGCGGTGGTGCGGCTGTGGGGTGGGATGCGCCTTGGGGGGCAGGTGATCTGGGCCTCGCGGTTTTTGGAGCGCTCGTCGACCAGTGGTGGGGGTGGTGGCAAGGGCGGGCCGCCTGCGCAGCCGACGGTGACGCGGTATAGCTATTCGGTGTCTCTGGCGCTGGGGCTGTGTGAGGGCGAGATTTCTCGCGTTGGGCGTGTCTGGGCGGACGGCGCGGAGGTGCCGCGTGATGACCTGAATATGAGGGTTTATCGGGGCAGTGCCGACCAGTTGCCGGACCCGAAGATTGAGGCTGTGGAGGGCGCGGGCGTGGTGCCTGCCTACCGGGGGCTGGCCTATGTGGTGATCGAGGATCTGGATCTGGCGCGCTTTGGCAATCGGGTCCCGCAGTTTAGCTTCGAGGTGATCCGGCCTGCGCAAGGTGAGGGGCATGTGTCGCTGGCGGAGCAAATTAAGGCGGTCGCTGTGATCCCCGGCACGGGTGAATATGCGCTGGCGACGACCCCTGTTCATGTGGCGAAGGGGCCGGGGGAGAATGCTTCGGTCAATGTGAATACGCCCGCGGGCAAGACGGATTTCGCGGTCTCCTTGGAGCAGCTTGAGGAGGGGGTGCCGCACTGTGGCTCGGCCCTTTTGGTGGTGTCCTGGTTTGGCGATGACCTGCGCGCGGGGCGGTGTCAGGTGCAGCCGAAGGTGGAGGATGTGAGTGCTGAGGGCAGCGGGATGCCGTGGTCGGTGTCGGGCCGGGTGCGTGCGGGGTGTCCTGAGATTGCGAGAGTGGACGGACGCTCCATCTATGGCGGCACACCTGCGGATGCTTCTGTGGTTGAGGCGATTGCGGGGATGCGGGCTGCGGGGCAGGACGTTGTTTTCTATCCGTTTATCTTGATGGAGCAGTTAGAAGGGAATGGGTTGGCGGACCCGTGGTCGGATGCGAGCGACCAGCCTGCGTTGCCATGGCGTGGCCGGATCACGCTGGAGCAGGCACCGGGGCGTGCAGGCTCGCCCGATGGGACGGCGGCGGCGGATGCGGAAGTGGCTGCGTTTTTTGGAACGGTGACGGCGGCGGATTTTGTCGTTGGACAAGGCGTGGTGTCGTATTCGGGACCGGATGAGTGGACGCTGTCGCGGTTCATCTTGCACTACGCGGCGTTGTGTAAGGCGGCGGGCGGGGTTGAGGCGTTCTGTATCGGCAGCGAATTGCGCAGCCTGACGCAGATCCGGGGGCCGGGGCATTCGTTTCCGGCAGTCGCGGCATTGCAGGCTTTGGCGGGTGAGGTGCGCGCGCTTCTGGGGCCGGATGCGAAGATTGGCTATGCCTCTGATTGGTCGGAGTATTTTGGCTATCGGCCGCAGTATGGATCGGGCGATGTCTATTTTCATCTGGACCCTCTGTGGGCCGATGACGAGATCGATTTTATTGGCATCGACAACTACATGCCGATCTCGGACTGGCGCGATGGGATTGGGCATCTGGATGCTCGAGGTGGCGAGGTCTCGATCTATGATCTGGGGTATTTGTCGGGCAATATTGAGGGGGGAGAGGGGTTTGAATGGTATTACGGCTCGGACGCGGATCGCGCAGCACAGGTGCGCACCCCGATTTTTGACGGCGCGCATGGCGAGGATTGGATCTACCGCTACAAGGATTTGCACAACTGGTGGGAGCATCCGCATCACAACCGGATTGGCGGGGTAAGGCAGGCGCAAGCGACGCCTTGGGTGCCCAGATCAAAGCCGTTCTGGTTCACGGAACTGGGCTGCGCTGCGATTGATAAGGGAACCAACCAGCCGAACAAGTTTCTGGATGCCTTGTCGGCAGAAAGTGCCTTGCCGCATGGATCGAACGGGCGGCGCGATGACTTGATCCAGCAGCGCTACTTGCAGGCGATATTGGGGTATTGGGCGGATCCGGCGCGCAATCCAACTTCGGACATTTATGGCGGCCCGATGATTGATATGGACCGTGCGCATGTCTGGGCCTGGGATGCGCGGCCCTGGCCCGCGTTTCCGAACAGCGTGGCGGTCTGGAGTGACGGGCCGAATTACGGGCGCGGACATTGGCTTGCGGGCCGGGTTGAGGCGCAAGATTTGGGCGCGGTGATTGTGGAGTTGTGCGCGCAAGCGGGCGTGGACGAGGTCGATGTGCGCGAGGTGTTTGGGCTGGTGCGCGGGTTCTCGGTCGGGGATGTCGGATCGGCGCGGGCGGCGTTGCAGCAGTTGATGTTGGCCCATGGACTGGATGCGGTGGAGCGGGATGGGATGGTCGTATTCCGGTCGCGCCGCGAGCGCTTGCCGGTTGTGCTGGATGAGCCTGAGTTGGCGGTTGTGGGCGGTGCCGACGGGTTGGTATCGCGCCACCGCGCGCCTGTGGCAGAGATGGCCGGACGGGTGCGGCTGGGTCATGTGGACGGGGCCAATGAGTATCAGTTGCGCGCGGCGGAGGCGGTGTTTCCCGATGAAGTGTCACGCGGCGTATCGGCGAGCGAATTGCCGATGGCGCTGCTGGACACGGAGGGGCGCGGGATTGTCGAGCGCTGGTTGGCGGAGGCGCGGGTGGCGCGTGACAGCGCGCGGTTTGCGCTGCCGCCATCACGCGCGGATGTCGAGGTTGGCGATCTGGTGCAGCTTGCGGGCGATGGGGCGTTGTGGCGCGTGGACCGGGCCACGGATCAAGGCGCGCGGGAGGTCGATGCAGTGCGGGTTGAGCCGCATGTGTTTGAGCCATCTGAAGCGGTGGAGGCGCTCGTGAGCCCTCGGGATTTCGTGCCGCCTGTGCCGGTCTATCCGCTGTTCTTGGACTTGCCGTTGATGACCGGCGAGGAGGTGCCGCATGCGCCGCATATTGCGGTGGCGGCGAAGCCCTGGCCGGGATCGGCGGCGGTGTATAGCGCGGTCGAGGATGCGGGCTATACGCTGGACCGTTTGGTGGAGGCCGGCGCGACGCTTGGTGTGACGGAGACTGTGTTGAAGCGCGCTGGGCCGGGGCGACTGGATCGTGGCGATGGGCTGCGGGTGCGCCTGACGAGCGGTGATTTGGCCTCGATCAGTGCGGCCCAATTGGCGCGGGGCGGGAACCTGGCGGCGATTGGCGATGGCACGCCGGGGGGCTGGGAGCTGTTTCAGTTTGCAAAGGCGGAGGTGGTGGCCCCCGGTGTGTTTGATCTGTCGGAGCGCTTGCGGGGTCAGCTTGGCAGTGAGGTGGAGATGGCGGATGTCTGGCCTGTCGGCTCGCTGTTTGTGCTGCTGAACGGCGCTGCTGGGCAGATTGAGTATCCGGCGGCGGCGCGAGGCTTGATCCGACATTTTCGGATTGGCCCTGCGCAACGGGGCTATGACGACCCGAGTTATGTGCATGAGGTGCATGCGTTTGAGGGGCGGGGCTTGCGGCCCTATGCGCCTGCGCACCTCAAGGCGCGCTGGCAGGGCAGCGATTTGGCGCTGTCTTGGATCAGGCGCACCCGGCTGGACGGAGATCGCTGGGATCTGGCCGAGGTGCCGCTGGGCGAGACCTCGGAGAGCTATCTGCTGCGGGTTGAGGCGGGCGGCGAAGTGCTGCGTGAGTTGACCCTGCCAGAGCCGAATTTCGTTTATCCGCAAGGGCTTCGCACGGCGGACGGGGTGCCTGCGAGTTACTCGGTAGGGGTGGCTCAAATCTCGGACCGGTTTGGTCCCGGACCTTTCAAAAGGATTGATATCCATGAGTGAGACAGCAAATTTCGGACTGCCCTTGGTGGAAGCCGGGCAGGCGCAGAAGCATGTGACGGTCAATGAGGCCTTGGCGCGGATTGATGCGTTGGGGCAGCTTGTCGTGCAGTCGGATACGGTGACGTTGCCGCCAGCGGGCGCGCCGGAGGGGCAGGTTTGGCAGGTGCCTGCGGGCGCGGTCAATGCGTGGTCGGGGCAGGTGGGAAAGCTGGCTGTGGCGGCCAATGGTGGTTGGGATTTCGTCTCGCCGCACGTGGGCTGGGAAGCGTGGCATGCGGGCGAAGGGTTTCGCGCGGTGTTTGATGGCGCCTCTTGGCGGCGCTTGTCGGCGGCGGAAGGCTTGTCTGGGGCTGCGACGGACGTGGCTGTGGTGGAGTTTGACCATCCGGTGGTGGCCGGCGCTGGGCATTCGACGATTGGGAAAATGCCTGCGATGTCGATTGTGCTGGGGGTGACCTGTCGTGTGACCGCGGCCATTCCTGGATCGCTCGCGTCATGGAAGATTGGCGTGGCGGGCGCGGAGGACCGTTATGGCGCGGGATACGGCGTGGCGCTGAACACGTGGGGGCGCGGGGTGACGGGCGCGCCTGTGACGTATTATGCGGACACGCCGCTTTTGTTGACGCCGACGGGCGGGAATTTCGGCGGGGGGATGGTGCGGTTTGCGCTGCATACGCTGGCGCTGAAGGTGCCTGATCCTGTCTAATGCGACGGGTCATGCTGGATGATTTGCTCCGCGCCTCGGCTGGTTTGCGCGCAGTGCCGGAGGAGTGCTGGCAGGGCCAGGTGCAGGCGTGGTGTCAGGCCGCACATGTGGCCGATGTGGTGCGGAAGCGGTTGGGCGCGCGTCGGGCAGCGCGGTTTGGAGCGGCGCATTTGGGCGGGCGGGTGCGCGGGGCTGCGCCGTTTGCGTCGGACCGAGGCGCGCACCGGCGGTTGCTGGCGGTGCTGGCGGGGGTGGAGGCGTGGCGAGATCGTATGTGAGCGCCCATGGAAATCCGGCTGGGCGTTTGCTATATTGGGGATAACTGAGAAGGATACCCCATGGCCCGCACCCGCCCCGATCTGGCCCGTTTTGATCCCGTCTGGGATCGGATTACCGATGAAGCCCGCGAGGCCGTGCAAGCTGAGCCGCTGCTGGGCGGACTTTTGCATGCGTGTATTTTGCACCATGGCTCGCTGGAGCAGGCGCTTGCCTACCGGATCGCGCAAAAGCTGGCCTCGGCGGAGATGTCCGAGCAGTTGATCCGGGAGATTGCCGATGAGGCGTTTGCTTCGGACCCGTCGTTGGGCCAAGCGGCGCGCGCCGATATTGTGGCGGTGCATGATCGCGATCCCGCATGCCAACGGTTCTTGCAGCCCTTGTTGTTCTTCAAGGGATTTCAGGCGGTGCAGGCCTACCGCGTTGGCCATTGGTTGTGGCGTCAGGGCCGTCTGGATCTGTCCTATTTTATTCAGATGCGCGTGAGTGAGATGTTTGGTGTTGATATTCATCCCGCCGCGCGGATCGGGAAGGGCATTATGATTGACCATGCCCATTCCATTGTTATCGGCGAGACAGCTGTGGTGGGCGACAATGTGTCGATGCTGCATTCGGTGACATTGGGCGGCACGGGCAAGGAAGAGGAAGACCGACATCCGAAGATCGGTGATGGTGTGCTGATTGGCGCTGGTGCGAAGGTCTTGGGCAATATCCGGGTCGGAGAATGCTCGCGGATTGCGGCTGGCTCTGTGGTGCTCGAAGACGTGCCGCCGTGCAAAACGGTTGCGGGGGTTCCGGCGCGGATTGTGGGGGAGGCGGGGTGTGCGCAGCCGTCGCAGAGCATGGATCAGCGGTTTGAGTGAGGCTTGGGCTAGGTTTTTGGATATTTGAAAAAGCAAAGAGAAGGGGCGGTGACCGTGATGGCCCCGCCCCTTTTTTACGTTTGTAGCGTGGTGGCTTAGGCCAGCATGCCCATTGGGTTTTCGAGGTTGGCTTTGATCGCGTTGAGCAGGTTTGCCCCGAGCGCGCCGTCGATGACCCGGTGATCCACAGAGAGGGTCGTGGACATGACGATGGCGACTTTGATCTCGCCGTCTTCGCCAACAACGGGCTTCTTTTTCCCGGCACCGACCGCGAGGATTGCGGCGTGGGGTGGGTTGATGATGGCATCAAAATTGTCGATGCCGAACATGCCGAGGTTGGAGATCGCGAAGCTGCCGCCTTGGTATTCATGCGGCGCGAGCTTGCGGTCGCGGGCACGGGCGGCGAGGTCTTTCATTTGTGCCGACAGAGCGCTGAGCGATTTCATCTCGGCGTCTTGTAGCACGGGGGTGAACAAACCGCCCTCGATTGCGACGGCCACGGCCACATCGGACGCTTTCATCTTGATCATGCGGTCGCCCGCCCAGACGGCATTTGCGTCGGGGTGTTGTTGCAGCGCCAGCGCGCAGGCCTTGATGATGAAGTCGTTGACCGACAGTTTGATCCCGCGTGGTTCCAGCGTTTTGTTGAGTTGGGCACGGAATTTCATCAACGCATCAAGCTCGATATCCTTGCGCAGGTAGAAATGCGGCACGGTCTGCTTGGCTTCGGTCAGGCGCGCGGCGATGATCTTGCGCATGCCGTCGAGTTTGACGTCCTCGGTCTCGCGGCCCTCATACATCTTGGCGATGGCGTCTGAGGATGGGCCAGTGGGTGCTGCTGCTGGAGCGGCGGCAGCGGTTGGGGCCGGTGCTGCGGCGGCTTTGGGGGCTGCGGTGGCGTTTTCGACATCGGCGCGCACGATGCGACCGTGGGGGCCGGAGCCTGCGATTGTGCTGAGGTCGAGGCCTTTATCGGCGGCGATGCGACGTGCGAGCGGTGAGGCGAAGACGCGGGTGCCGTCTGCGGCGGCGGGTGCTGCTGGGGCAGGGGCTGACGCGGGGGTTGGGGTTGCTGCAGCCTCGGCTGGGGCTGCGGCGGCGGGTGCTGGAGCAGGGGCCGCACCGATATCGTCAGCGCTTTCTCCGTCCTCTAGCATGATCGCGATGGCGACGTTGACTTTGACGCCCTCGGTGCCTTCGGCGATCAGGATCTTGCCGATCACACCTTCATCGACGGCTTCAAACTCCATCGTGGCTTTGTCGGTCTCGATCTCGGCCAGCAGGTCGCCGGAGGAGACGGTGTCGCCCTCTTTGACGAGCCACTTGGCCAAGGTGCCTTCCTCCATCGTGGGGGAGAGGGCTGGCATTAGGATTTCGGTAGGCATGATTAAAGCTCCTTACCGGTATGTCACGGATTTGACGGCATCGACCACGTCCGCGGTCGTCAGCAACGCCAGCTTTTCGAGGTTCGCCGCGTATGGCATCGGCACGTCTTTGCCTGTGCAGTTGATGACCGGCGCGTCGAGATAGTCGAACGCGTTTTGCATCAGCACAGCCGAGATGTGGTTGCCGATGGAGGCGACCGGGAAGCCTTCCTCCACTGTCACGCAGCGGTTGGTCTTCATGACCGAGCGGATGACCGTGTCGGTGTCCATGGGACGCAAGGTCCGCAGGTCGATGACCTCGGCTGAGATACCGTCTTCTGCCAATTTATCAGCGGCTTCCAAGGCATAGGTCATGCCGATCCCGAAGCTGACGATTGTCACATCCGAGCCTTCACGCCAGATTTTGGCTTTGCCGAAGGGCACGGTGAAATCGTCCATATCGGGGATCTCGAACGACTTGCCGTACATGATCTCGTTCTCGAGGAAGATCACCGGGTTGGGGTCGCGGATCGCCGTTTTCAGCAGGCCTTTGGCGTCGGCTGCCGAGTAGGGCATCGCCACTTTCAGGCCGGGAACTTGCGCATACCATGCAGCAAAATCGTGGCTGTGTTGCGCGCCGACGCGGGCGGCGGCACCGTTGGCCCCGCGGAACACCATCGGTGCCCCCATCTGACCACCGGACATATAGAGCGTCTTGGCGGCAGAGTTGATAATGTGGTCAATGGCTTGCAGTGCGAAGTTAAAAGTCATGAACTCCACAATCGGGCGCAGACCCCCGAAAGCTGCACCAACCGCGAGGCCGGTAAATCCGTGCTCGGTGATGGGCGTGTCGATGACGCGCTTTTCGCCGAACTTGTCGAGAAGGCCTTGGGAGATCTTGTAGGCGCCTTGGTATTCGGCAACCTCTTCGCCCATCAAGAACACGGTCTCGTCGCGTTCCATTTCCTCGGCCATGGCCTGGTTCAGCGCTTCGCGGACCGTGGCGGTCTTCATCGGCGTGCCTTCGGGCCAGTCAGGCTCGACCGCGACGGCGGCAACCGGGGCGGCGGCTTTGGCTGGCACGGAGGCGGCTGCAATCGGGGCTGCGACCTCAGCGGCAGGGGCGCTCGCGGCGGCTGGCATCGCACTTGCGTCCTCGCCTTCCTCCAGCATCACTGCGATCGGCTCATTTACCTTCACGCCTTCGGTGCCTTCCGCGACGAGCAGCTTGCCCATCACGCCTTCATCGACGGCTTCAAATTCCATCGTAGCTTTGTCGGTTTCGATCTCGGCAATGATGTCGCCAGAGGAGACGGTGTCGCCTTCCTTGACGAGCCATTTGGCGAGGGTGCCTTCTTCCATCGTCGGAGAGAGGGCGGGCATGAGAATTTCGGTAGCCATTTAATGCTCTCCCAATCAGGCTTCAGAATAGATGTCGGTCCAGAGCTCTTCGAGCGCTGGTTCGGGGCTGTTCTTGGCGAACTCAGCACTCTCGTTGACGATGGCTTTGATGTCCTTGTCGATGGCCTTGAGGTCATCTTCAGTGGCATGTGAGCCCGTCAGCAGCATCTCGCGGACCTGCTCGATCGGATCACGCTCGTCGCGCATCTTCTGCACTTCCTCGCGGGTCCGATACTTGGCCGGGTCCGACATGGAGTGGCCACGGTAGCGGTATGTTTTGATCTCGAGGATATACGGACCCTTGCCTTCGCGGCAGTGGGCCACGGCTTTCTCGCCAGCGGCTTTGACCGCCAGCACATCCATGCCGTCGACTTCTTCGCCCGGAATGCCGTAGGCAGCGCCACGTTCCCAATATGAAGGCGATTTGGTCGAGCGTTTGGTCGAGGTGCCCATCGCGTATTGGTTATTCTCGATCACGAAGATCACCGGCAACATCCACAACTCGGCCATGTTGTAGGTCTCGTAGACCTGACCTTGGTTGGCTGCACCGTCACCGAAATAGGCGAAGGTGACGTTGTCGTTGCCCTTATACTTGTCGGAAAACGCGAGGCCTGCCCCGATGGGCACCTGTGCGCCAACGATGCCGTGGCCGCCGTAGAAATGCTTCTCTTTCGAGAACATGTGCATTGAGCCGCCTTTACCGCGCGAGTAGCCGCCTTCGCGGCCCGTCAACTCGGCCATGACGCCTTTGGGGTCCATGCCGCAGGCCAGCATATGGCCGTGGTCGCGGTAGGAGGTGACGCGCTTGTCGCCTTCTTTCGTCGCGGCTTCCAAGCCCACCACAACAGCCTCTTGGCCGATATACAGGTGGCAGAACCCCCCGATCAGACCCATGCCATATAGCTGTCCGGCTTTTTCTTCAAAACGCCGGATCATCAGCATTTCTTTGTAGTGGCCCAACAGCTCCTCTTTGGAGACATTGGTCTTAGCGCGCGTTGCTTTGCGTGCGGCCATTGGGGGGTTCCTCCCTCGTCAAGGCAAATGGTTTAGCATTGAACTACATTGGGAAAGCCGAGGGATCAAATAGGCGATTCCGCGCACCCTTGGATATCCGCCTTGCGCAAAACGCATGGCAAAACCAGTGGGTGCGGTGGGTTAGCGGATAACCAGTTCGTCAGGGCGCATAAAACCTAAGACATCGCGGGCGCGTTCGTCCAGCAGATCAAGGTCGAGATTGGCGTCCGATAGGCGACGGGTCTGGTTTTCAAGGATTGAAAGCTGGGCCAATAGCACATCGCGCTCGGCGATCAGGACTTGCTCGTCAGCCTCGATCTGGATGCGGCTGAACAATCCAAAATCGCCTTGCACCGCGTGGAACGCGAAATACAGGCCCAACGCCAGCGCAAGCCCGCCGACGAGCGCGCCTTGAAGCGCATTGGATTGGGTGTCTTGTGCCACGTAAATCTGCCTGCTTGGCCCGTTTTTCGGACTCTGGAGACAGATTCGCATAAAAAAGGCGTTAGGGGAATCCCCCAAACGCCTGATTTTGTCGTAATTGCAAAGCGCTTACGGTGCGGACCTCACATGTTGTGGTAAGTCCGCTGCCAGCCTCAAGCCTTGCCCTTGTAGATGTCGACCAACTTGCCCAGCATATCGAGCGCATCTGCTTTCGAGCGCTGGAAACTGTTGCGCCCGATGATGGAGCCGTTGCCGCCGCCGTCCCGAATGGCGCGCGCATCGTCATAAACCGAATCGGCCCCCTTCTTGGCACCGCCCGAAAATACGATGATCCGCTTGCCGTTGAACGCGCTCTGCACACAATGCTTCACGCGGGCGGCTTGGGTCGCAATTTCGATCTGTTGATCCTCGTAGACGGCCTTGGCCTCGGGCAGCATCAGGTGGTCGGTGCCCAGCTTGATCTTGATGACATGCGCGCCGAGCAGCGCTGCGATATGGGCCGCATAGGCCGCCACATCGATGGCGGTTTCGCCCTCTTTAGTGATCGCTTCGCCGCGCGGGTAGGACCAGATCACCGTGGCGATGCCGACCGATGCCGCCTCGCGCCGCATCTCGACAATCTCCTCCATCATATCGACGGCCATGTCTGAGCCGGGATAGATCGTGAAGCCAATCGCGCCCGCACCGATGCGCAGCGCATCGTCAACGCTGGCGGTTACGGCTTGGTTCTTGCCTGCGGTGCCCGACATGAGCGAGTTGGCGGAGTTCACCTTCAGGATTGTCGGGATTTGGCCTGCGAAGGTGTCTGCGCCTGCTTCCAAGGGGCCGAGCGGCGCGGCATAGGCGTTCAGCCCCGCATCAATCGCCAGCTGGTAATGGTAGTGCGGGTCGTAGCCTTCGGGGTTCGGCGCAAAGCTGCGTGCCGGCCCGTGCTCAAACCCCTGATCGACGGGCAGGATGATCATCTTGCCAGTGCCGCCCAGCTTGCCGGTCATCAACATCCGGTTCAAATTGGCCTTCACGCCGGGGGTTTCGCCCTCGTAGTGGCTGAGGATCTTGCTGACGATACGGGTCGATTTCATGGGAGGCGTCCTTTGCGGTGGCGGCGTTGCAATTGGCCTAAGCCGCAGCCTGCCACATCACAATGACGGTAACGCTAACTGTGACGCGATTTCCGGTTTGGGTGGCGTGAGCGCGGCTTTTGGTGCGGTTTTTTGGGTGTTTCGGCGCGAAACTGTGGCTGCGCGCCGAAAACCTCAGGCTTACTGACCGCCCAAACGCGACGGCAAATCTTCCTCCAGCCACACCTGCATCGCCCTTTGGCTGCCCTGCGCCTCAACATCGCGCCACGCCCGCAGACCTGCCGCATCGGCGCGCTGCATTTTCTCGGCAATCTGGGCGAGGATGTCTTCGCTGACCCCGTCGCCCGCAGCCGCCCCGATCACGGCCCAATAATTCGCCTCGGCATACGAACGCGGCTGACCGGAGCCGGTAAACAGGCTCATGGCAGCCGAGCGGATGCTGGCAATATCGCCGAGTGTGCCTTGGGGCAGGGTGATGTCCCCGGCCAAGTCTTGCTGGGCCGCAAGCACATCCGACATAGGCAGAGCACTCTCAAGCCGGTTCAGCACAGCATTGGCGCGCGTTTGACCGTTCGCCCCTGCCATGAGCGCCCATGAATACGCCGCCGCCGGATCGCTCGCCTCCTGTGCGGTAGCCAGCGCCAACGCTGCCTCCGCATCGCCCGCCGTGGCCAAGCCGCCCAGCACATCAATCCCCGCAGACAGGTTGCGCGGCGCGCCTTGGCCCGTTGTCAATGCCAGCCCAACTTGGCGCAGCACTTCAGGGGTCAGGGTATCAGTGTCGCCGTCGAGCACTTGCCGGATCAGTGCAACAGGCAGCGCATTTCGCGTGGCCGCCAGTGACCGTGCAAGCGACGGGCGCAGATCTTGGAATGCTTGGCTGGGGTTACGTCCGAAATCCTCGAAATCGAGGAATACTTGGTCGCCTGCTGCAATATTGGTCTCTAGAACCAACGCGCTGGGGTCCGCCAAGAACTGCGGCCACGTTGTCTTGATCGAGTCGAGGAACGCGGTCTGGGCCGGAGAAAGCTTTGCGCCCCGGTTCATCTCGACCATCTGCCCGCCAATGAGGCCCTCAAGGATCAGTGGCGATTGCGCCGCGTCCAAGAATGGCGGCGGCAGCATCGGCGATAGCGCCTCAAACCCGCCCAAATTCTCTAGCTTGATCGACGCGCTGCGCAGGAAAACCACCGGCTCGGGGTTGTCCATATTTTGCCGCCCGTCGAACCAAAGATACGGAAGGTCCGCCGTCAGATCGAGCGCCGCAAACCCGTCCACACGGGCATGGGCGCGCAGATCAGCGCTGGCGGAGGCAATGTCATAGGCCAGATCGATGTTCAAAAGCGGCACTACAATGCGCTCAAGCCCCGCCATCCGAAGGGCTTGGACTTGTGCGGGCGGCAGGCAACTGCTGGCAACATCGACGCCGAGCGCTTGCACACTCAGCCGGAGCAGCTCTGGCTGGTTCAGCGGGGCGGAGCGTATCGTGATCTGGTCTATGTCTACTTTACATGTGCCCGAATTGTCCCACGCCATGACTGGCCAAGCCTCAATCCCCGTCATGGTGATCTTGGATAGACCAATATCGACGTCCATAGACTGATAGGTCAGATCAAGCTGGGTGCGCAGGGCCATGATGCCGCTTTGAACGGCGCGTTGAATCAAGAACTCCGGCTTTATCAAATCCCAGAGACTGGCTGTGCCTTGGGCGTTGGCTGCGGGCGGCGCGATGCAAAGCAGCGACGCAATCACGGCAATTCGAACTCGGTTTCTCAGCATAATCCGTCCCCCATTTGACTGTCATTAAGAAGGAGACGGGATATGCCTTGAGAAATCAAGCGTGCCGACTAACCTTCAAGTGCGGCAACCCCCGGCAAGGTCTTGCCTTCCATCCATTCTAGGAACGCGCCGCCTGCGGTTGAGATATAGGTAAAGTCCTGCGACACGCCTGCCGCATTCAACGCAGCCACCGTATCGCCACCCCCTGCCACCGACACCAACTGACCGTCGCGGGTCAAAGACGCCGCTGCCTGTGCGGCGGCCATTGTTGCGGCATCAAACGGTGCGATCTCGAACGCGCCCAGCGGTCCGTTCCAGATCAGTGTCTCGGCACCCATCAAGGTATCGGTGATCAGCTTCACCGTGGCAGGCCCTGCGTCGAGGATCATCGCATCGCTCGGGCAATCTTGCGCATGATGCAAGCTGTTTGCGGCCCCGGCTTTGAACTCGCGCGCCACGACCACATCGACGGGCAGGATAATCTGGCACTGTTGTTGCGCGGCTTTGGCCAGCACATCTAGCGCGGTCTCGACCATATCGCGCTCGGCCAGCGACGTCCCGATCTCGAACCCTTGCGCGGCCAGAAACGTATTGGCCATGCCGCCGCCGATCACCAGGTGGTCGACTTTCTCGACAAGGTTGCTGAGCAGGTCGAGCTTTGTAGACACCTTCGCGCCGCCCACCACAGCCACCACAGGCCGTTTCGGGTCGGTCAATGCCGCCTCCAACGCCTGCAATTCGGCCGCCATCAAGCGCCCCGCGCAGGACGGCAGCAAATGCGCGACCCCTTCGGTGGATGCATGGGCGCGGTGGGCTGCCGAGAAGGCATCGTTGCAGAACACATCGCCCAAGGACGCGAGGAACCCTGCCATCTTCGGATCATTCGCCTCCTCCATCGCGGAAAAGCGCGTGTTCTCGATCAGAACGACAGACCCCGCAGGAAGGGCGTCGAGTGTGTCGCGGCTGGGGCGTTCGACAAACGTAACCTCAACGCCGAACGCCTCGGACAAAGCAGGCACCAGCGGCTTTAACGACATCTCCGGCACGTAAGCCCCTTTGGGCCGCCCGAAATGGGCCAGCAGCACAGGCTTTCCGCCAGCGGCCAGAATATCGCGCACCGTCGGCACGATCCGTGTGATCCGCGTGGCATCCGTGATGCGGCCTGCGTCCATCGGCACGTTAATGTCCACGCGCGTCAGCACCGTCTTACCGGCCAAGTCCATGTCGTCCAGCGTCTTCCAGCCCATCGTCCGTCTCCCGTTGTTTGCGCTATCTTTAGCCTGCCTTGTGTCCCGCTGCACAGCGTCTTAGGGTCGCGCAAATTTTTCATAGCGGAGGCTGACATGGCCGAGATCAAAGACCCCGAAAACACCATCCTTGTGGAACTGACTGGCGGCACCGTCACCATCGAGCTGCTGGCTGACATCGCGCCGGGCCATTGCGCGCGCATGAAGGAACTTGCCCGCGCTGGCAAATATGACAACGTCTGCTTTCACCGCGTGATCGACGGCTTCATGGCCCAGACCGGCGATGTGGCCAATGGCAACATGGAAGACGGATTCAACCTGCGCAGTGCCGGGACCGGCGGGTCGGACATGCCGAACCTGAAGGCTGAATTCTCGGGCATCCCCCATGATCGCGGCACCATTGGTGCAGCGCGCAGCCAAAGCCCGGACAGCGCCAACAGCCAGTTCTTCATCAACTTTTCCGACAACCACTTCCTGAACAAGCAATACACCGTCTACGGGCGCGTAACTTCCGGTATGGAGCATGTCGATGCGATCACGCGCGGCGAGCCACCTGCGAGCCCGGACCGGATGATCTCGGTCAAAGTTGCCGCAGACGTTAAGGAGTAACGCAGATGGGGCGCGATAAACTCATTGCTTGGGGTATGTTCGCCATCGGTTTGGCTGTGCTGGGGTCGGTTTATTTTTCGACCCTGCCAGCCGACCAGGCGGAGATTGAGGTTGCGGTGACCGAGGCCGCAGGCCCAGACCGCCCCGGCCCCTATCTGGTGATCGAGGTTGAAGGTGACGGCGCGAACGGCACCATCACCATCGACCTCAAGCAACAACTGGCCCCCGGTCATGTGGAGCGCGTGATGGCGCTTGCTGAGGCGGGTGCCTATGACGGTGTGGTCTTCCACCGCGTTATCGAAGGCTTCATGGCCCAAACCGGCGATGTCGAGCACGGCGTGTTCGGCGAAAGCCTCCTGCGCGCAGGCCAGGGCGGCTCCGAGTTGCCCAATCTCGCGGCCGAGTTCTCGGACGAGCCGTTCAATCGCGGCATTCTCGGGATGGCCCGGTCGCAAGATGTCGATTCAGCCAACAGCCAGTTCTTCATCATGTTCGGGCCTGCGAGCTCGCTGGACGGGAAATACACTGTGTTGGGCGAGGTGACCGAAGGCATGGAAGTTGTCGACACGATCAAGCGCGGGGACGGGGCGAATGGAGCCGTGCTGGGTCAGCCCGATCGGATGGTGCGGGTGACGGTGCGGGAGTAG
>Ga0163215_100705_pt1 | contig 41479 bp, 39 predicted proteins | sample SynspAceP_FD_185934 | JGI IMG/M metagenome (GOLD analysis project Ga0163215, IMG submission 185934) | Saline lake microbial communities from Ace Lake in Antarctica - Synechococcus sp. Ace-P (Hybrid Assembly) | ecosystem: Environmental > Aquatic > Non-marine Saline and Alkaline > Saline | place...
TTCCCCGATCAGGAAGCGCGCGAAACCCACTATGCCATCCATATCCCCTATGTGATGGGGCTGATCGGTACGCGTTCTCTGACCACGTCCATTCCTGGCATCGAAGAGCTTGAACGACAGGCTGAGGCCCGCATTCGCTCTGGCCTGATCGCCTATGACGCGTTGATGCATATCCGTGAGGCGCGCGACAATGCCGATCCGGCTGAGACAGCCAGGTTCGAGTCGCATTCCGCCGATCTCGGCTTCGCACTCCTTTTGCGAAAATATCTTGATGACCCCAGAGAGGCGACGCCCGAGCAAATCGTGCAGGCTGCCAATGACACCATCCCGACAGTCTGGCCCCTGTTCTGGGCGTTCCGGATCATGGTGGCGCTGGGCTTCGGCTTCATTGCAACGATGGCTTATTTCTTCTGGCGCGCCTCGTTCAAGGGCATGAACTTCCCGCGGCCTGCGCTGCATCTGGCCGTCTGGATGATCCCGGCGCCGTGGATTGCAGCTGAACTGGGCTGGTTTGTTGCCGAATACGGCCGGCAGCCGTGGACCGTCGACGGCGTTTTGCCGACAGCCATGTCGGTCTCCGCTCTGTCGATGACAGAAGTGGCAATCACGCTAGCCGGGTTTGTCATTTTCTACACGGTGCTTTTCGTGATCGAGATGGGCCTGATGCTGAAATATATCCGCAAGGGCCCCTTCCAGGATGTCGAGGAAACCGACGCCTGGGTTGCCAGACACACTGAACGGTTGGCCGGGCGACGCTATGCCGACGCTATCGCCATGCCAGCGGAGTAAGACCGATGATCCTGCACACTTTAATCGACTATGACGTTCTCCGCGTGATCTGGTGGGGATTGCTCGGCGTCCTGCTGATCGGCTTTGCCATGACCGACGGCTTCGACATGGGCGTTGGCGCCTTGCTGCCGTTTGTCGCCAAAACCGATGCCGAACGCCGCGTGGCGATCAACACGGTGGGGCCTGTCTGGGAAGGCAACCAAGTCTGGTTCATCCTCGGCGGCGGGGCGATCTTCGCCGCATGGCCGCCACTCTATGCCGTCTCGTTCTCAGGCTTCTATCTGGCGATGTTCGTGATCCTTGCTGCCTTCATCGTACGGCCGGTGGCCTTCAAATACCGCTCCAAGCGTGATGACGTGCGCTGGCGGACGCGTTGGGACTGGGCGCTGTGCGTCAGTGGCGCGATCCCGGCCCTGCTGTTCGGTGTTGCCGTCGGCAATGTGATCCAGGGCGTGCCATTCCATTTCACCGATGACCTGCACACCATCTACGAGGGTGCCTGGTATACCAAATTTATCGGCCTGCTGGATCCGTTCTCACTGCTGGCCGGCGTAGTGTCGCTGTCCATGCTTGTGATGCATGGCGCCGCCTGGCTGACGTTGAAGGCCGAAGGCACCGTTCGTGACCGGGCCCGCCGTTTTGGCTCCATCGCGGCTTTGGTCGCCATTGCCGCTTATGCACTGGCCGGAGTCTGGATGGCCGTCGGCATCGAGGGCTACCGCATCGTCGGCGACTACGTGACCACCGGTCCTTCCAATCCGCTGCATTTCGAGGTTGAAAAGACTGCAAGCTGGCTGACCGCCTATTCGGTGCGTCCGTGGATCGCGATTGCTCCGGTGATGGGAATCCTCGGCGGCCTGTTGACATTTCTCGGCCTGCGCGCCGGGCGTGAAGTCTCGACGCTGCTGTTTTCCAAGATGGCTATCCTCGGGGTGATCTCATCTGTCGGATTGACGATGTTCCCCTTCATCATGCCGTCTTCGTCCGATCCAAGGTCTTCGCTGACAGTGTGGAACAGCTCATCTTCACACCTGACCCTGTTCGTCATGCTGGTGTCGACTGCAATCTTCATGCCGATAATTCTGGCCTACACGGCATGGGTCTACAAAGTGCTGTGGGGCAAGGTCACCGAGGCCGACGTCACCGACAATTCCAATTCCGTCTACTGATCAGGAGGATCAAGATATGTGGTATTTCGCCTGGTTGCTCGGTCTTCCGTTGGCCGCAATGTTTGCGGTCGTCAACGCCATGTGGCTGGAATTGCAAGAAGACAGCCGCATGATAGATGATCAGGGAGGCGGCCCTCAAGGCTGACCACCATGCAGGGATTACCCCGCATCTCGGCGATGCGCTCCAATACGAGAACGTTGGCAGCTGGATCTGTTTGGGATCAGTTTACGGACGGTCTTCGTTTTTGGATTCTGACGGTCACTGATGGCTGACCGGATCCGTTTTTTCAGTTCTGGAGATCGACGGGGACAACACTTGCGAAATGTGTGATCCTGTTGTGGTGACTAAGCGATAATCTGGTGGAAATCCTGTGCCTGAACAGACTGAAGGTTCTGACATGTTGCCACGGTCGTCGGGTTTGAGTTCTCGACCGGTAGCTCGAATTGTCCGGGAGCGCTCGTGAACTGGCTGATCGCGCATGCCGTTGCGTCGGCTGCGGCCATACTGATTGTCTCTGTGGCCACGGTGATCCTGCAGCAGCGCCGAACGCCGCAATCCACCTGGGCCTGGTTGCTGCTGCTGATGGCGTTCCCCTATGTCGCTGTGCCGATCTTTCTTGCGCTGGGATTTCGCAAGCAACGCGGTTCGCTTGAACCGGTGGACTTTGACACCTCCCGCGATTTCGAATTGGCTGACAGCGATCCGGCTGGGCTGGATAGTCTTTTGCGCCATTACGGTCTGCCTGGTTCGACTGCCGGCAATCGGTTTGAATTGCTGGGGACGGGCGAGACCGCCTACCGCGAGTTGATGCAACTTGTGGAGGCAGCGGAACACAGTCTCGATGTGACGACATTCATGCTGGGCGATGATCCTGTCGGGCGATCCTTCGTCGATGCGCTGGTCAAGCGCGCCCGCGAAGGCATTGAGGTTCGTGTGATACTTGATCGTCTCGGCACGCTGAGACGCCCAAAAGCCGGACTGCGAGAGCTGGTTCGAGCAGGCGGAAAGCTCTGCCTTTTTTCGCCGTTTCTGCATTCGCCGCTCAACGGGCATTTCAATCTGCGCAATCATCGCAAAATGGTGATCGCCGATGGCCGCCGCGCTTTTGCCGGAGGCATGAACATCGCGCAGGAATATCTGGGGCCTGTGAAGTCGAAGGATCGATGGATTGACCTGGCCTTTATTCTGGAGGGGCCTGCGGTATCGACCTATGACCGCGTTTTTGAATCGGACTGGAGGTCGGCTTCGAACGCCAGCCCGGCTGGGGCGCGGAATATGCCGGGAAGCATGCCGGGCGGGAGTGCCGTGGCGCAACTGGTCCCGTCAGGACCGGACATTCCGAACGATGCTCTTCACGATAGCCTGGTATATGCCTGCAATACTGCCCGGCAGCGCATCTGGATCGTCACGCCCTATTTTCTCCCCACTCAGGCTCTGTTCGATGCCCTTTCCGTGGCTGGACAGCGTGGCATTGAAGTCCGGATACTGGTGCCCCGAAAATCGAACCATCGATTTGCGGACGTCGCACGCGGGGCCTATATGCGCGACCTGGAAGCGCATGGATGCCACATCCATTTTTTCGCCGGAGGCATGGTGCATGCGAAGACTCTTCTGATCGACGGGATCGGGATTGTCGGTTCGGCCAATATGGATGCCCGCAGCCTGTTGTTGAATTTCGAGAGTTCGCTCGTTCTCTACGATGAAACCTCGGTGGCGGAAATCGCCGACTGGATTGGAGCGCTGCTGGAAAGGTCGCAGGAGGGGCAGCTGCCCGCAGGCCGGATCCGCAATATCGTTGAGGGTGTTTTCAGATTGGGCGTACCTTTGATGTAGCTTGCCCTGCGGCCTGGCTGTTAGCTTGCCGGATCAGCATTGGCCATACGCGCCACCTGCTCATCATGTGGCAGATCGGCGACTTCCTTGCGTCGGTAGCGCTGCTCTCGAGTTCACGCATTTTTTGCAAATATGTAAGTCCGTGGCAACGTCGATGCAAAGCGCAGTTGCGATTGGTCGTTCCGTCCTCAAGGGCACTCGAACACCAGGAGCAACCGACGAATTCTCCAAATGGGTGAAGGGGAGTTGGGTCTCAGGTCTCAGGTCACCACGTAAGCGTCTTGCCTGGTTCAAGCAAATTTCTTCTGACAGCGCTGTCTCCAGAGGTATGGAGTTGAGGTGCGGGAAGCAAGTGAGCAACGGTCTCAAGTCCGACCCCGATGGGTTTGCGGGGAAACATATCAACACCAGTCAAAACCCGGATCAAGCGGTAATCACCGCATGGTTGGGTGCTGCATTATTGACGGTTTTTGTTAAATTATGACTATTCACGACGGCAATTGAGGCAAAATATGTGCAACGTGTCTGGTTTGTTTCGAAAAATTGCGCGAATGCCGCCAAAAAAAGACAAGAATGAAGCTTGCATTGAAATGATGATTGGCCTTTGATCTGGGCAAGCTGGGGGGTGGTACAGCATTCCCGGGTGAAAACACAAATAACGCGTACAACCACAGGGGATGAGCCATGAAAAAGCTAAATTCACTTTTGGCCACGACCGCGCTTGCAGTGATGCTTGCATCTGCAGCGCAAGCCAAGACACTGGTCTATTGCTCGGAAGGGTCACCGGAAGGTTTTGACCCCGCTCTCTACACAGCGGGAACGACATTCGACGCCTCGTCGAAGAATATCTACAATCGTTTGGTTGAATTTAACATCGGCACCACAGAAACCAAGCCCGGCCTCGCCGAGAGCTATGAAGTTTCCGAGGACGGTCTTGAATACACATTCAAGCTTCGTCCGGGTGTGAAGTTCCACACCACCGAGTTTTTCACTCCGTCGCGTGACCTCAACGCCGACGATGTGGTCTTCTCATTCGAGCGTCAGCTGAAGGAAGACAATTCCTTCAACAAATACGTCGAAGGCGCGAGCTGGGAATACTTCAACGGAATGTCGATGCCTGATCTCCTGAAGGGGATCGAAAAGGTCGATGACATGACGGTCAAGTTCGTGCTCAACCGCCCGGAAGCGCCGTTCATCGCTAATATGGCAATGGATTTCGCCTCGATCATGTCGAAGGAATATGCCGACAAGCTTCAAGCCGACGGCAAGGCCTCCGACCTCAACCAGAAGCCGATCGGAACCGGTCCGTTCCAGTTCGTGGCCTATCAGCCCGACGCCGTGATCCGTTACAAGGCGCATGCTGACTACTGGGCAGGCAAGGAAAAGATCGACGATCTGGTGTTTGCCATCACTACCGACGCATCAGTGCGTCAGCAGAAGTTGATCGCCGGCGAATGCCACGTGGCGCCATATCCAAACCCTGCCGATCTCGAAGTGCTCAAGTCGAATGACGATCTTCAGATGATGGAGCAGGAGGGCCTCAATGTCGGCTACCTGGCCTACAACGCACTTGTCGCTCCTTTTGACAACGCCAAGGTCCGCAAGGCGCTTAACATGGCGATCAACAAGCAGGCGATTCTGGACGCCGTGTTCCAGGGCTCCGGCCAGGCTGCCAAGAACCCGATCCCGCCGACGATGTGGTCCTATAACAACGCTATTGAAGACGATGCGTATGATCCTGAAGCGGCCAAGGCAATTCTTGCAGAAGAAGGCGTGTCGGATCTTTCGATGAAGATCTGGGCGATGCCGGTGCAACGTCCATACAACCCGAATGCCCGCCGCATGGCGGAGGTCATTCAGGAAGACTTCTCCAAGGTCGGCGTCGATGTCGAAATCGTGTCCTACGAATGGGGTGAATACCTCGACAAATCGAAGGCCAAGGACCGCGATGGTGCGGTGCTGCTCGGCTGGACTGGAGACAATGGCGATCCGGACAACTTCCTCGCCGTGCTGCTTGGCTGCGATGGCATCGGTGGCTCGAACCGGGCGCAATGGTGCAACGACGAGTTCGAAGCGCTGATCCAGAAGGCCAAGACCGTTTCCAGCAAGGAAGAGCGGACCAAGCTGTATGAAGAAGCGCAGGTCGTCTTCAAGCGTGAAGCTCCGTGGGCAACGATCGCCCATTCCGTGGTCTTCATGCCGATGAGCAAGAAGGTCAGCGGTTATGTGATGGATCCGCTCGGTGGCCATTGGTTCACCGGTGTCGATATCGCCGAATAACCAGAACAGGACAGGTGGGGGCGCTTTGCTGGCGCCCCCATCGCCATTGATCATATGCTGCGATTTTTCCTTACCCGGCTAGGCCTTCTGATTCCGACCTTTATCGGGGTTTCAATCGTGGCCTTCGCCTTCATTCGGCTGCTGCCGGGCGATCCCATCATGCTGCTTGCCGGCGAGCGTGGCGTCGACCCCGAGCGCTATGCCGAGCTGCAGGCTTCCCTCGGTTTCGACAAGCCTTTGCCGGTTCAATATATCAATTATCTGACGGACATCCTTACCGGGGACTTCGGCACCTCGATCGTTACCAAGCGACCGGTGTTCGACGAGTTCATGACGCTGTTTCCGGCGACCATCGAACTGGCGCTGTGCGCCATCATACTTGCAACGCTGGTGGGAATCCCGGCCGGTGTGCTGGCCGCCGTCAAGCGTGGCACCTGGATTGATCAAAGCGTGATGGGCACCGCACTGGTCGGATATTCGATGCCGATCTTCTGGTGGGGGCTGCTGCTCATCATCTTTTTTTCCGGCATTCTGCAATGGACACCTGTCTCCGGGCGGATTTCGCTGATCTATTTCTTCCCGCAGGTCACCGGCTTCATGCTGATCGACAGCCTGTTGTCGGGACAGGCCGGCGCCTTCAGGTCTGCGCTGAGCCATCTGGTGCTGCCGACAATCGTGCTGGCGACGATCCCGCTTGCGGTGATCGCCCGGCAGACGCGCTCGGCAATGCTTGAAGTTCTGGGCGAGGATTATGTTCGCACGGCGCGCGCCAAGGGCTTGCCGCCGCGACGGGTCATCGGCTTGCACGCGCTGCGCAACGCGCTGATCCCGGTGATCACCACAATTGGCCTCCAGGTGGGCGTACTGCTGGCTGGTGCGATCCTGACCGAGACAATTTTCTCCTGGCCGGGGATCGGAAAGTGGATGGTTGATTCCGTTTTCAAGCGCGATTATTCGGTGGTGCAGGGAGGCTTGTTGTTGATCGCCGGCGTCATCATGATCGTCAATCTTGTGGTTGATTTGCTGTATGGCCTGATCAATCCGCGTATCAGGCATTGAGGTTGCGCCATGACTGACACAACCACGACACCCCTTGTGCAAACTCCGCTGCGCCGCGGCCGGTTTTCCGAATTCTGGTATTACTTCAGCCAGAACCGCGGCGCCGTGGTCGGGCTGACGGTCTTTTCCATAATCGTGTTCATTGCGGTGTTCGCGCCACTGATCGCGCCACATTCGCCAAGTGTGCAGAACCGCGATGCCTTTCTGACGCCGCCGTTCTGGCAAGATGGCGGCAGTCTGACCTACCCGCTGGGAACCGACGCCGTGGGTCGCGATATGCTCTCGCGGCTAATGTACGGATCCCAGTTCTCGCTGTTCATCGGCCTGTTTGTGGTGGTGCTTTCGGTCTCCAGCGGTGTCCTGATCGGACTGCTCGCCGGCTATTTCCGTGGTTGGGTCGATACGGTAATCATGCGCATCATGGACGTGATCCTGGCGTTCCCGTCGCTGCTGCTGGCGTTGGTTCTGGTGGCAATCCTTGGACCCGGCCTGCTTAATGCGATGATCGCCATCGCGCTGATCCTGCAGCCGCATTTCGTGCGCTTGACCCGCGCCTCGGTAATGTCAGAGCGGGATCGGGAATATGTGATCGCTTCACGTGTGGCCGGCGCAGGCTCGGCGCGACTGATGTTCCTGACCATCCTTCCCAATTGTCTGGCACCGCTGATCGTGCAAGCGACGCTGTCCTTCTCGACAGCGATTCTTGACGCCGCAGCGCTGGGCTTTCTGGGTATGGGCGCGCAGCCGCCGACGCCTGAATGGGGGAGCATGCTGGCCGAAGCGCGCGAATTCATTTTGCGGGCCTGGTGGGTGGTTACCCTGCCTGGTCTGGCCATTCTGATCACCGTGCTGGCCATCAACTTGATGGGCGATGGTCTGCGTGATGCGCTCGATCCGAAACTGAAGAAAAGCTGATGTCTCTGCTCGAAATCAAGAACCTGACCGTCAGCTTCGACACCGTGTCCGGTCCATTTCGGGCGGTCGACGGAGTGGATTTGAATGTGGACGGTCGCGAAATTCTGTCGATTGTCGGCGAATCAGGCTCCGGAAAATCGGTGGCCATGCTGGCGCTGATGGGGCTGTTACCGGACACAGCGTCGGTGACTGCCGATGTCATGCGGTTCGACGGCAAGGACCTGCTGACCATGTCGGACAGGGGCAAGCGCAGCATCATTGGCCGCGATATTGCCATGATCTTTCAGGAGCCGATGTCGAGCCTCAATCCGTGTTTCACGGTGGGGTTCCAGATCGGCGAGATGCTCAAGCGCCACACCCGGCTTGGCCGCTCCGAGCGCAAGGCCCGCGCGATCGAGTTGATGCGAGCAGTCGGCATTCCTTCACCGGAACAACGCCTGTCGGCATATCCGCACCAATTGTCAGGCGGCATGAGCCAGCGCGTGATGATCGCAATGTCCGCATCTTGCCGGCCGAAACTGCTGATCGCGGACGAGCCGACAACGGCGCTGGATGTGACCATCCAGGCGCAGATTCTCGATCTTCTGCGTGATCTGTGTGCCGAATTCGACATGGCGCTGGTGCTGATCACGCACGACATGGGCGTGGTGGCGCAAATGGCGCACCGGGTCCAGGTGCAATATGCCGGCCAGAAGGTCGAAGAACAGTCGGTGGAGGAATTGTTTTCCGATCCGCACCATCCCTATACCGCTGCCCTGCTGTCAGCCCTGCCGGAACGGGCCACCGGGCGAGGGCATCTGCCGTCGATCCCTGGTGTGGTGCCGGGGCAGTTTGACCGGCCGCCAGGGTGCCTGTTCGAGCCGCGCTGCGCCTACGCCACCTCAAGCTGCCGCAGCAACGCCAGCCGCCAAGGCCCGGAGATGGGCTACGCCCTGTGCAATCATCCGCTCATCAATGGTGCGCCCGCCGATGGCACAAAGGCCCGGGAGATAACGGCATGAGCACGGTTCTTCAGGCCACGGATCTGACCCGGACCTATGAGGTCAAGCGTGGTGTCTTCGGAGCGCCTGCGCTGGTGCGTGCGCTCAATGGTGTCAGCTTTGAATTGACACCAGGCAAGACGCTCGCCGTGGTGGGCGAATCCGGATGCGGCAAGTCAACGCTGGCGCGTCTCGTCACCATGATCGAGGAGCCGAGTTCTGGCGTCCTGACCATTGACGGCAGACCTGCCGTGCAAACTGACAAGGATCTTCGCCGCACCGTGCAGATCGTGTTTCAGAATCCCTATGGCTCGCTCAATCCACGCCAGAGGGTCGGAACGATTCTCGAAGAGCCGCTCAAGATCAACACACCGGACAATGCGGAAACGCGGCGTCAGAAGGCGCGTGCCATGATGGAGCGGGTCGGGCTTCGTCCGGAGCATTATGACCGCTATCCGCACATGTTTTCCGGCGGTCAGCGGCAGCGGATCGCCATCGCGCGTGCATTGATGCTCAATCCGAAGATCCTGGTGCTTGACGAACCGGTCTCGGCGCTGGATCTGTCGATCCAGGCCCAGGTGCTCAACCTGCTGATAGACCTGCAGGAGGAATTCGGTCTCGCCTATCTGTTCATCAGCCATGACCTTTCCGTGGTCAAGCACATCGCTGACGAGGTGATGGTGATGTATCTCGGACGACCGGTGGAAACGGGATCGGCGGAAACGGTGTTCGCTGCGCCGAAACATCCCTACACCCAAGCGCTCTTGTCGGCCACACCCATCGCCGATCCGACCAAGAAGCGCGAGCGGGTGCGACTTGAGGGCGAACTGCCTTCTCCGCTCAATATTCCCAACGGTTGCGCCTTCCACCCACGCTGCCCGATCGCTGTACCGCAATGCGCCGAAGCAATCCCTCCCGAACGACTTGTCGCCGGTCGCCAGGTGGCCTGCATCCTGGCGGAATAAAACGGAAACCGCACAAAGGGCCCTGACGTGAGATACGGAACGCTGCCTTCAGCCGGACGCAGGATTGCAAGGATATTGGGTGCGCTAGATCTGCTCGTCTTCATCAAAATTTTCTCGATGAAGGGAAAGCGGTTGGCGGGTTTGTCGAAAACGAGGGCTGCTCCGTCGCAATCCTGAATACCCGCCGAATGGGCCTTCTCCTTGAGAAGCATGCGCAGCGTGTCGACCAGAATGCGCCGCTTTCGGCGCTTGATCTTCTTGCCCATTTGTCCGGCAGGCAAGCGAAGTGCCGCCGAGAGGGGCATCGTAGCCGACATCCTGTCGAGAAACCGGGCCGGTCTTGACCGATTGGCTGACGATAATGGCAAATGATGGCTGTTCTTCACGGCCTTCCAGTTGCCGCGTTCGGCAATAGAGCGCGTCATGAAGGCGTCACCACGTTCCGTCCCTGCAAAACCGCTTGAAATAGTCATGCACCGTACTCTTCGGCGGAAAATCGTGCGGCAGCATTGCCCATTGGCAACCCGATTGCAGCAGGTAGAAGATGGCGTCAATCACGGACCACAGTGACGTTTTGCGTCGACGGCCACGCAGCGGCTGCGAGGCCATTCGATTTCTCCATATTTGTCGCAAAATACGAAGAATCTGATTGCCGCCCTTCACCCACCCCCAAAAGCAGTTTCAACCGTTCTAGGACACGTACTCAGCCAATGCCGCCAGTGATTCAGTCAGGCGTCAAACCCTCAAGCTCTCTAACAGATCTTGAGTCCAGGTGTCTGGGGTATTGACGTGAAGCACAATGTGTTTCACTCTACGTTATCTTGTTTTGCAGAGTGAAACACAATGTAAAGCGAAGAGAATTTAATCGGGAGGATGGAATGAACAGGTTTTCAATTTTCGCGGGGGTCGCCATGATGGTGCTTCCGTCACTCGCAGGCGCTCAGGAAGTCACCCTGAAAATGGGTCATGCAGCCGCGTCGACGCACATTTTCCATACCGGTCTTGAGATCTTTGCCAAGAAGGTCGCCGAGAAGACCGACGGCAATGTCAAGATCGAAGTCTATGGCGACCGCCAGCTCGGCGATGACAAGCAATTGCTTGAAGGCATCCAGATCGGCCTCATCGACGGCGCCCTGGTTTCGTCCGCAACGCTGCCGCTCGTACTCGGTGCCGCGCCCTTTGATGCCCTGCAGCAGCCGTTCACGGTATCAAGCTATGATCAGCTCTCCACAGTTCTGACATCGGATCTCGGTGACGAACTTCTGGCGACGCTGGATGCAAACAAGATCAAGGGTGTCGGATTTGTCGAAGCCGGTCTCAGGCATTTCCTGTCCAAGGACAAGCCGGTCACCAGCCTGGCCGATTTCAAGGGTCTCAAGACCCGTATCGTCCCGATTCCGCTGCACAAGGCGATCTGGGAATCCATCGGCGTCAATCCGATCGGCATGGCTTACGGCGAGGTCTATTCCGCGCTTGAAACCGGCACCATCGACGCCGTCGAGATCAACCTCTCCTCGGTCAAGTCTGAAAGCCTCTACAACGCGGCCAAGCAGGTCACGCTGACCGGTCACTATTTCTGGCCCGGCGTCATCATGATTTCAGGCGCTGTCTGGGACAAGATGAGCGACGAGGACAAGGCTGCAATTGAAGAGGCAGGCAAGGAAACGACCACCGAGGCCTATGCTATGGCTGCCTCACAAGAAGCAGATACCGTTGCCTTCCTTGAGGAAAACGGCGTGACCATCAACAAACTCAGCGATCTTGATGAGCTCAAGGCTCTGACCGCCCCGGTGGTGTCCACCTGGAGCGAGAAGGACCCGATGATCGTCAAGTTCAATGAAGCATTCGCTCAGGGCCAATGACCAAGATGGCGTCCACCAAGGTCTATGGCTGGGATAGGCTTCCCCGGGAAAAGGTTCGTGAAGGTGTTTCGCGAACCGCCTTCCGCGGCGAAAATGCCATGATGGTGATGAACTGGCTGGAGCCGGGAATGGAAAAGAAACCCCATTCTCATCCCTTCGAGCAGCTCGCCTATGTTGTGTCCGGGCGTATCCGTTTCGAAATTGGCGATGACGTGGTCGAGGTCGGGGCAGGGCAGGTTGTCCGCATTCCCCCCGATGTCGTTCATTGCGGTGAAGCGATCGGTGACGAGGTTGCTCTCAATCTCGATGTGTTCGCTCCTGTTCGTGAGGACTATTTGCACCTCACCGAATATCAGGAACCGGATTTCGACTGATGTCTTGAATTCAGTGTCCTGTGCCCAAGCAGGAATGGCCCCGGCGTTTCGACGCCGGGTCCCCAGGAAAACTGTGACCAATGCCCGCAGATATGCACAATCAAATGGTTCGTAAACCGGAGGAGGTGTCGCGACTATGACTGCAATTCATCGTATTTTTCGAACCGGTCTCAAAGCCCTTCTGGTTGCCTTGATGGTGACTTTGCTGACGGTCATGACCGCGCAGGTGATCATGCGCTACGGTTTCAACTCCTCATTGTTGTGGTCGGAGGAATTGTGCCGCTATCTGCTGATCTGGGCGTCTTTCCTTGCGATGATCTTTGCCTATGAGCGCGGCGAGATCGCTGCCCTCTCGATCCTCGCCAATGCTCTGCCGCGTGTGCCTGCATTGATGCTGGCGATCCTCGGCGGCATGCTCTCTGTGGCGATGTGCGTGGCGCTTGCCTATTACGGTTACATCTATGCGCAGCTTGCAGGATCGCAGCCGATTCCGGCGCTGACCTTCATCCTTGAAGATCTGTTCGGAGCCGCAGCACCCGAAGCGCCGCATGTGTTCTGGATCTATGTCGCACTGCCGCTGGGCATGAGCCTGCTTGGTCTGCGCATCGTCGCCGACATTGTGCAGTATCTGCGCGCCTGGGCGAATGGACAGTCGCTTCAGGACCTTGCCTCACACGAAGGAGGCCTCGCACTGTGACGCTTTATCTTCTCTCTTTCCTTGGCTTCATGATCATCGGCATCCCCGTTGCGTTCAGCCTTGGTCTTTCTTCGATCGCCTATCTGATCTTCAACGACCAGATGCATCTGATGATCGGATTTCCGCAGAAGATGATTGCCGGCATCGACAACTTCGTGCTGTTGACAATTCCCTTCTTTATTCTCGCCGGAAACCTGATGAACTCGGCCGACCTGACCCGGCAGATCGTAAGGTTTGCCCAGTTGCTTGTAGGTCGGGTGCGCGGCGGGCTGGCCGCGGTCAATGTGGTCGCCAGCATGATGTTCTCCGGAGTCAGCGGCGCGGCAACCGCTGAAGCGTCCGCGATCGGCAGCATCATGATCCCGGCCATGCGACGGGATGGGTACAAGCCCGAATATGCTGCTGCGGTCACGGCGGCGGGCTCCATTCTCGGGCCGCTGGTGCCACCGTCATTGGCGCTCATACTTTATGGCGTTTTGACCGGAACCTCGATCGCTGATCTGTTTCTCGCAGGCATTGTGCCCGCCTTCGTCCTGTGCGCCGGCCTGCTTGTCTATGTTCTCGTCAAAGCCCGGCGCGAAGATCACCCGTTGCCCGAGGTCGTTCCTGTCGAGGAACGCCGCGGCCTGGCCATCAAGGCACTGCCGGCTCTGTTTCTTCCGGTGATCATTGTCGGCGGCATTCGCAGCGGCGTGTTTACCCCGACCGAGGCTGCCGCTGTCGCCGTCGTTTATGCGCTTGCCGTCGGCCTCCTGCTCTATCGCACGCTCAACCTGTCCAAGATTTTCACCTCGTTTTATGAGGCGGCCACGATGACCGCCGGCGTCATGCTGATCGTCGCCATGGCCAGCATGACCTCCTTCATTCTGGGTATCGAGAATATCCCGCGCGAGATCGCGGCCCAGATGCTCGAGCTCAGTTCTTCGCCCTGGGTCCTGATCCTGCTGCTGAACGTGGTGCTGCTGATCATAGGCCTGTTTCTCGAACCGCTTGCAGCCCTTGTTCTGGTGATGCCGATCCTCAATGAGCTGTTTCCGCTACTGGAAATCGACAGTGTCCAGTTCGGCGTCATGGTCGTTCTCAATCTGATGATCGGCATGATCACACCGCCTGTCGGCCTCTGCCTGTTCATCGTCTCGGCCATTGGCAAGACCCCGTTGGAAAAAGTGGCAGTGGCAATTCTGCCGATGATCGGGATCTCTCTGATCATCCTCGGTCTGGTTGCCTTTGTGCCATTTCTGACATTGACGCTTCCAGATCTGTTTCCGGGATAATGAGATGAAAGACACCAGCAAAATCAACAATCATTCGGCCATCGCCGCATTTCAGATCATCGAGGAAATGGCCCCGATGAATGAAGATGTGCGGATCACCGATCTGGCAAAACGACTGGGCATGCCACGCGCCAAGGTCTACCGCTATCTTCAGACCCTGTGCAACATCGGCTATGTCCGGCAGGATCCGGTTACCGAACGCTACCGCTTGACGCTCAAGCTGTTCCACGTCGGTCAGGCAATTGCCGACGGCACGCAACTGACAAGCACTGCCCGGCCGGTGATGGTGCAATTGCGTGACAAGGTCAATCTGACTTGCACGCTGTCAATTCCCGAGGAAACAGGAATGCGCGTGGTCGATATCGTCCGCGTCGATTCCCCTGTGCAGATCGTCACCAAGCCAGGCGCGCTGCTGTCGTTCCATGCTTCGGCGCAGGGAAAGGTCGCGCTGGCCTTCGGCGATCCGGAGCAGCTTGCCCGGCAGCTTGCCGCCAAGCTGGCGCCGCTCGCCAACGGCAAAGCCTTTGATCCAGCCCGCCTGGAGGCTGAAACCATGCGCGCGCGCCAGACTGGCTGGGCTGTTGCACCGGAAGAGACCCTGAGCGGCCTGAACGCCATTTCGGCACCGATCTTCGATCTCGAAAACAAGTTTATCGCCACCATTACCATCGCCGGCTCGGTTCAGGACATCCCACCTGAGCCGTCTGCCGCTCTTAGCGTCGCGGTCACCCAGGCCGCGCGCGCGATTTCCCAAGACTTGGGATGCACGGAGTACCCGACATGACACGATACTCACTCGCCATCGACATTGGCGGAACCTTCACCGACGCCGTGCTGCTGGCTTCCGATGGCCAGAGCTTTGTCGACAAGACACTGACCACCCATGACAATTTGCTTGAAGGATTTTTCCGGGGCGTCGATCTGGTGCTTGGAAAGGCAGGGATCGCACCTGGTGATGTCGATGATGTCATCGTCCACGCCACCACCGTCGTCACCAATGCTCTGATCGAGCGCAAGGGCCCGCCGGTGGCATTGTTGCTGACCGAAGGGTTCCGCGATGTCCTCTATATTCGCGAGGAACACCGCTACGACATGTATGATCCGCAGATCGAATTCGCCGAACCACTGATCCCGATGGAGCGCACTTTCACCTTGCGCGAACGGACCTACGCTGATGCAAGTGTGGAAACGCCAGTTGATCGGGCTGAAGTTCTCGAGATCATCGCCAAATGCCGCGAGGCGGGCATCGTTTCGGTTGCCGTGTGCTTCCTCAATTCCTACCGCAATGGCGCCAATGAGGAAGAAGTCCGGCGTATCTTCGCTGAAGAAGCTCCCGACATTTACGTATCGCTTTCCAGCGTGATCGCGCCCCAGATGCGTGAATATCTCCGCGCCTCGACGGTCGCTATCAACGCTTACACTGTACCAATCACCCGGCCATATCTTTCGGCGTTGATCGCCGAACTCAAGACCCGGGGATTTTCGCAGCAACCGCTGATCATGCTGTCCAATGGCGGTGTCATCGGCGCCGAACGGGCCAGCACGGTTCCTGTGCGCATGATTGAATCCGGTCCTGCTGCCGGCGCGCTCGTGGCCTGCTATTTCTCCCGCATTTTCGGTATTCCGGATCTGATTTCCTTCGACATGGGTGGGACGACGGCCAAGGCCTGCATCGTGCAGGAGCATGAGCCACTGGTGACCGGCACCTTTGAAGTTGACCGGCGCTACCGGTTCAAGCCGGGCAGCGGCATGCCGATCACGGTGCCGTCGATCGACATGATCGAGATTGGCGCCGGTGGCGGTTCGATTGCCTCGGTTGATGATCTCGGCCTGCTCAAGATCGGACCCGAAAGTGCAGGCTCCATGCCTGGGCCGGCCTGCTACGGACGTGGCGGCGCAACCCCTTGCGTGACCGATGCCGACGTGGTGCTCGGCATCTTGGATCCAAAACGGTTCCTCGGCGGTGACATGCAGCTCGATACCGCAGCTGCCGAGACGGCGCTTGATGAACTTGGCGGCAAGCTCGGACTGCTGCGGTCACAGGCAGCCTGGGGCGTGTTTGAAGTTGTCTGCGAACAGATGGCGGCTGCAACCCGGACCCACGCCACCGAGCGCGGAATTGACTATCGCGGCCTGCCGCTTCTCGCCTTTGGCGGAGCCGGCCCTGTTCACGCCTGCATGGTGGCTGAACTGACCGAAAGCACCAAGGTCATCTATCCGCCGCTGGCTAGCGTTTTGTCGGCCTTTGGAACGCTGGTGACGCCCGCGCAGATCGATCTGGTCCGCAGCCTGGTGTCGCCGCTCGCCGATCTCAACTGGGATGCCGTGGAAACGGTTCTTGAAAGCATGACCGCAGAAGGCGGTGACGCGCTGCGCGAGGCAGGCATTCCCGATGATGAAGCCCGCTTCACCTATGCGGTGGAGATGCGCTATTCGGGTCAGCAGTCCGAAGTCCGGATCACCCTGCCGGCTGATGTGATTTCGTCTCGCGACAGCAAGCGCATTCACGATCTGTTTGAGACCGAGTATCACCAGCAATACGGGCTGAAGCTCTCGGGCATGGCCATTGAGATCGTCAACTGGCTGATCACGGCAAGCGGCTCGCCAGCCGATAGGCCGGGAGCCCGTCAAACGATCACCGGGGATGAACGCACTGCGGAAAGCCGCAACGTTTTCATCGGCGGCGAGCCACGATCGGTCCAGGTGCTTCAGCGCTCGTTGATTACGGCCGACGACAGCATTGTTGGTCCCGCCATCATCGAAGAACGCGAAACCACAATTTTCATACTCGAAAACTGGGTAGCAACTCTGCACGCCAGTGGCAGCATTGTTGCCGAAAAGACAAAGGGAGCTCTGTAATGGACGGCGTTGAACTTCAGATCCTGTGGAGCAATCTCATCGGCATCGTCAGCGAGCAGGCCCGCGCGCTGCAGCGGATCGCCTTCAGCCCGATCGTGCGTGAGGCGGGAGACCTCGCTAACGGCCTTTTTGACGAGAACGCACGGATGGTGGCGCAGGCCGTCACCGGCACGCCGGGGCACATCAACTCGCTGGCCGCCGCTGCCCGCAATCTGCTTGAACACACCGATATGGACAAACTCCGTCCCGGTGATGTTCTGATCACCAATGATCCCTGGATGTCGGCAGGTCACTTCTTCGATATCACCATCATTTCGCCGATCTTCCGCAATGACCGGATCATCGCCTATGCCGGCTCGACCATCCACCATTCCGACATTGGCGGCTATGGCATTGGCTCCGGCGCCCGGGACATCCACGAGGAAGGCCTGTGGATCCCGGTGATGAAGCTCTATGAAGAGGGCAAGCCGAACGAGACGCTGTTCTCGATCATCAAGCGGAATGTGCGCACGCCTGATGCCCTGATGGGCGATCTTGGCGCGCAGGTCTCCAGTGGCATGATTGCCTCCGAGCGTCTGAACGCGCTCTGCGACCGCTATGGCCTTGAGGACATCTCGACGCTGTCGGAAGAAATCATCGTTCGCTCGGAAAAAGCGACACGTGATGCCATCGCCAAGCTACCAGCGGGAACCTGGCACGGCGCATCGAAATTCGATGTGCCCGGCGGTGAGGTGATTGAACTCAAGACGGCAGTCACGGTGGATCCGGTCGCCGGCGACATCACCATTGATTTTGAAGGGTCGTCGGGTCCCAGCGCCATGGGGATCAACGTGGTTCCGGCCTACACCCATGCCTATGCGACATTCGCCATTCGCTCGACGCTCAATCCGGACCTGCCCAACAATGCCGGCTCGCTGGCGCCGATCAAGATCAAGCTGCCCGATGAATGCGTGGTCAATGCGCGCTATCCGTCGCCGGTCAATGCGCGCCATGTGGTCGGCATGTATGTGCCATTCCCCATTCTCAAGGCGTTGGCGCAGATCCTGCCGGATGCCGTCATCGCCGAAGGATCAGGAGCGGTCTGGACCATCCAGGTGCAAGGCAAGGATGCCAACGGCAAGCCGTTTACCAGTTCCATGTTCAACTATTCCGGCGGCATGGGCGCCCGTGCTCACAAGCCGGGCCTGTCGGCGATATGCTATCCCACAGGGGTGTCTGCGGTTCCGGTCGAGGTGCTCGAGGCATCTTATCCGATTGCTTTTACCTGCAAGGAACTGGAGCGCGGAACCGGCGGCACAGGTCGCCAGCCAGGAGGTGACGGCCAGCGGATCGGCTACCGGATGCGCACCAACTCGCGCTGGTTGCTCAACACCATTCCAAGCCGGTTGGCCTATGGTCCGGAAGGCATTTTTGGCGGTGGCGACGGAACCAAAGGCACCTTCCAGATCAATGGTGAAGATGTGGTCGATACCCGCAAGCGTGAAATGAACCCCGATGACGAAGTGTTTATGATCACGCCTGGCGGCGGTGGCTACGGGGAGGCCTGAGCCATGCCTGCGCGCCGCGCTTTTGCGCAAAAATTGCGTGCCCGCACTCCGATGATCGGCACCTTTGTCAAACTCCGCGATCCCGCCGTGATAGAAATGTTGGGCGGGGCCGGGTTCGATTTCGTGATCATTGATGCGGAGCACGCGCCGTTCGACCGTGAGAGCATCGCACTCGCCACACTGGCAGCGCGAGCAGCGAATGTGGCGGCACTGGTTCGGGTACCGGAGTCAGATGGGCATTGGATTTCCACCGCGCTTGATTGTGGCGCGGCTGGCATCATGGTGCCGCAGGTCAGAAATGCGACAATGGCGGAGTTGCTGGTCCAGAGGGTCAGGTATGGATCCGGGTTGAGGGGATTTTCTCCTTCGACGGCTGCCGCCGGGTATGGTGCGCGCGGGATTGTGGACCATCTTGAGAGCCAGTCTGAGGAAACGGTATTCATCTGTCAGATAGAAGACTGCTCGGCGGTTGCGGAAGCTGCAGAAATTGCCGCCGTCAACGGAGTCGATGGCCTGCTGGTCGGTCCTGTCGATCTCGCAGTCTCGGAAGGTGTGACCGATCCCTCCGCGCCAGAAATCGAGGTAATGGGCGAGCACGTGATGGCTGCCGCGCGCCAGGCCGGTATCGCGGGCGGCATGTTCATTTCCGATCCGTCCGCAACTTCCCGGTGGAGTAGCTGCGGTGGTACGCTTTTTGTGCTTGGCACGGACCAGTCTTTTTTGCTGCAATCGGCGCGGGCCAGTCTTGCGTCAGCGCGTCAGGCCGTGACCAGTAGCGGTCATTGAGATGAACACCGGACTGGATTGTGGAGAAGCAGCATGAATTTGGCAGAATGGCTCGTCCGCACGGCAACAAGACGGCCAGATGCACCCGCTTTGATGTCAGGTGAAAATCTAGTCGCGACCTATGCCCAATTCGCTGCTGGCGCGGCGCGCACAGGCGCAATGCTTGTCAGCCGGTACGGGATTGAACCCGGTGATCATGTTGCGATCTTCATGAAGAACAGTCCGGCCTATCTCGAGCTGCTTTATGGCATCTGGTTCTGTGGGGCGGTCGCCGTCCCCATCAACGCCAAGCTCCACGCGCGCGAAGCCGCCTATATTGTCGAACATTCCGGCAGCCGGGTGGTGGTTGTGTCCGGAGCAGACGAGCTGCGCCCGTTGCTGCCGGCTCAGTGCGCTTTCCATGACCTTGAGGCCGAGGCTGCATTGGGCGCCAACAGTGATGCGCTCTCAGCGCCGGTTCCGCGTTCGTGCGACGATCTGGCATGGCTGTTCTACACCTCCGGCACCACTGGCAAGCCGAAAGGCGTCATGCTGACCAATGCCAATCTGCACGCCATGACCTATGCCTATTTCGTCGATGTCGATGATGTGCTTTCCGCCGATGCGGCAGTCTACGCAGCCCCCTTGTCACACGGCGCAGGGCTTTACAATTTCATGCATGTCTTGCGTGGAAGCCGCCATGTCATTCCTGCGTCAGGCGGGTTTGATGCCCAGGAACTGTGCGCACTGGCGCCAAAGCTGGGGAGCGTGACAATGTTTGCCGCTCCCACCATGATCAGCCGGCTTTTGGCTGCGGCGCGGCAAACCGGGTGTTCCGGGGAGGGATTGCGCACCATCGTCTATGGCGGCGGTCCGATGTATCTCGCCGATATTGAAGCGGCTACGGCGCAGTTCGGTGCTCGTTTCGTCCAGATCTATGGGCAGGGCGAATGTCCGATGGCGCTGACGTCTTTGCCACGTGGCGATATTATCGACCGGCAGCATCCGTGCTGGCGCGAGCGTCTGGCTTCAGTTGGCACAGCCCAATCCTGCGTTCGTATCCGTATTGTCAGCCCCGATGGCGAGGACAAGGCGCCAGGAGAGATTGGCGAGATCATCGCATCGGGATCTCCGGTGATGAAGGGCTATTGGAACAATCCTGCCGCCACTGCCCAGAGCATCAAGGATGGCTGGCTGTGGACTGGCGACATGGGTTCGCTCGACGAAGATGGATATCTGACGCTGCGCGACCGGTCCAAGGACGTCATCATTTCGGGCGGCACCAACATCTACCCGCGAGAAGTCGAGGAGGCCTTGCTGACTCATCCGGCAGTGGCGGAAGTGTCAGTGATTGGTCGTGTCAGCGTGGAATGGGGCGAAGAGGTCGTGGCCTTCGTTGTCGCGGTCGGGCCGGATGCTCCGGCGGCTGCTGATCTTGATGCGCACTGCCGCACCCAGATCGCAGGTTTCAAACGCCCGAAGGCTTACTTCTTTGAAACTGAATTGCCGAAAAACAATTACGGCAAGGTGCTCAAGACAACGTTGCGTGAGCAGTTGTCGGGACTCTGACAGGACCACTCGCCTCCAATTTCAACGGAACATGCTCTTTTGAAACACTGCCGTCCATATCATTTCAGGGGGCTGTACGGTTTGGCTTACGGGTTGGGTGGGGTCATGGATTTGCGCCATTGCGACAGGAACCGGACCCGCTTGGCACGATCGAGGGAAACCAGAAGCGCCGGGGACAGCGGAATTGGCCGAAGCGCAGGTGCGCCGCCGTCACTCAAACGCGCCAGTGCGGCTGGTCCGCTCAGCGGTGTGAGCAGCCAGGTTTCGCCGTCGAGGATTGCCCGCCCGCGTGGCGACAACGCCAGCTCCAAAAAGGCCCGCGCGGCCGTGGCGTCCCGGGCTTCACGCGGAATGTATCCGGCGCGCGCCAGCACCAGCGTGTAATCAGTTGGTAGGATGACGCCGATGCGCGGGTCCTTTTCCGCGCGTGACAGCGCATAAGAACCCAAGACATTGTAGCCAATATAGGCGCGGCCATCGGCGACCCGGTCGATGACTTCCGAGCTGCAGCAAAAGGTGGTGACATTGTTGCGCCCGAAACCTTCGATCAACCTGCCCCAGGTGCTGGCTTCGGTGGAATCCTGAAAGGCGAACAGATAGCCGACACCGGAATCCTCGATGTCATAGGTGGCAATGCGTCCGTTGAGTTTGCCAGATTGGCGCATCAAGTCGATCAGATCAAAGCGGCTGCGCGGCGGACCGTCTTCAGTGAAGGCCGCCTTGTTGTAGACCATGACGGCGGGTTCATAGGTCAGGCCAATCAATTCGCCGCGCCACTGTGCCCAGTCGGGCAGGCTTGAGAGAACCGGGCTGCCGATCACGCGGGCGCAGCCGCCATTGACCAGGCGAACTTGCTGGGCAATCGAAGACGATATCACCAGGTCCGCATAGAAGACGCGATCCGAGCATGCATTTGAGACACTGGCGTCGAGATTGTTGGAGGTGTCCTCGATATAGGTCACCGCCACACCGGGATTACTCTGCTGGAACGCAGAAATCAGCGGCCGCATGAAATCCAGATCGGTGACGCTGGCAATAATCAGATTCCCGGATTCGCTGCCGCGCGGATCAAACCTTGTGATGGTTTCTGCTGCGTACGCGCTGTTTGAAATGCTCAATAGGGCGACACTGACCACAGATAGAAAGGTTGAGCGGCGGATCATTCGGCGTCACTTTCGGCAAGAATAGTAGAAAGCGGATCCGCGAGAGGCAGTTCGATGCCGACCTCGAATCCGCCTTCGGGGCTATGCGCCGTGCGGATTGATCCTTGATGAAATTCGGCGACTTCGGCGACGATCGCCAGCCCCAGACCGGCGCTTTGCGGATAGGAGGCATCGCGGGCGAACCGCTGGCCAATCTGCTCAAGCTGAACCAAGTTCATGCCCGGGCCCTGGTCATGGGCGGCGATCAAGGCCTTGCCGTCTGCTGTGAGGCTCACTTTCAGGCAGACCGGCGGTTTGCCGTGGGCCAGCGCATTGGTGATCAGGTTGCGGGCTGCCTCGCGCAGGCTGAAGGCATCGCCGGTGACCATCACCGGGTCGGCGGGCAGATCAAGCTCGATGCCGGTGGCGCCGCCGGTTCGCCTTGCTTCACGTTCGGCCTCCACCGCCACGCGTCTGAGATCGATACATTCCAGCGTGGCTGAATCGGCACGATGAGTGACCAACGCGTGCGACAGCAATTGGTCGGTCAGACGGCTGACGCCGACGGACCGGTCGCGGATCCGTCGCAGCAATATCCTCAGCTTCTGCGGATCGTCTTCTTCCATGGCCAGTTCCGTCTGCGCTCGCAGTGCTGTGATCGGTGTGCGCATCTGATGCGCTGCATCAGCGACGAAATCCTGCATGGCACCGACCCGCTTGTCGAGCCGGGCCATGAAGCGGTTGATCGCGGCCACAAGCGCCTCAACCTCGCGCGGCGTGGTGGTGGAGAACGGCGTCAGGTCCTTGGGGTCGCGGGCAAGCAGGGCGTTTTCCACCCGGCGCAACGGGCTCAGCGCCAGGTGCATCGCCAGCAGCGCCAGCGCCAGGGTGACGCCGCCTGCGATAATGACGCCGATGACGGCGCGGGCAACAATCTCGTTGGCGAGTTCGGAGCGGGCGCGCAAGGTTTGCGCCACGATTACGGTGATTGGGCCCCGCACGGCCCGTTCGGCCAGAAAACGTTGCATCTTGATGGCGCGAATGGCTTCGCCGGAAAACGCGGCATCGTAGAGCAGCGGGCCATCGCCCTTGTCCGTGACGTCGGGCAGGGGGACGGTTTCGTCCCCGGTCAGGGTTTCTCCGCCGGGCCCGATGATCCGGTAGAAAATCCGATCCTCGGACGCCAGTGACAGCAAGCCAAAGGCCGACAAGGGGATGTCGATCACGGTTTCACCTTCGACAACGGCGATCCGCTCGGCGATTTGCAGGGCGGCTCCGGTCAACAGGCGGTCGAAGGCGCGCGTGGCGGCTGTCTGACCATAGCTCAGTGCCGCAACGGCAGTTCCTGCTGCGGCGATGGTCAGCAACAATGTGAGCAGCAAGGTCAGCCGCCATGCGATGGACCGGGAGCGGCTGGCGGCCGGATGCGCTGACATCATGCTCACCGGGCAACCGCATCGGACTTGCCGGTCAGGGCCTGATAACCAAGGCCGCGCAGGGTTCTGATTTCCAGCCCGGAGCCGGATACCTTGCGCCGCAGCCTGCCGACATAAAGTTCGATCGCGTTGGGCCCGGCATCGGCGTCCATGCCGAACAGGCGGATGACGAGTTCATCCTTCTCCAGCACACGCCCCTTGTTGACCAGAAAGATCTCCAGCAACAACTGTTCGCGCGGCGTGAGTTGCAGCTGTTTGCCGTCGACGCTTGCTAGCCGCGTGGCCATGTCGAATTCAAGATTACCCGCCGACAGCGTTGCGCCCGCTTCACCACTGCGCCTGCGCACAATGGCCCGCACCCGGGCTTCGAGCTCGCCCAGATCGAAAGGCTTGACCATGTAGTCGTCGGCTCCGAAATCGAGTGCGCCGATCTTGTCATCAACAGCCAGCCGCGCAGTCAGCACCAACACGGGCACGGCATTCTTGCGTTGCCGTAACCATCTGAGGAAGTCCAGTCCCGATCCGTCAGGAAGATTGATGTCGAGAATCACCAGATCGTAAGCCGACGTGGTGGCAAAATGCTTGGCGTCCTCCAGCAATGCGGCCCGGTCACAGCTATGCCCGCCGCGACCCAGCCGTTCGGCGATGGCCTCGGCGACATCGGCGCTGTCTTCGACGACCAGTAAATGCATCGGCAACTCCTCCCGCCCTCAAAGCTGCCAGTTGACAGCTTGCTGACAGCTTTTTGAGTTAGCATAGCCACCATACCGCTTTTGAGGAAAGGCGGGTTGTTCATTGTGGAGGAAATTATGAAGAATTTTGTCACGCGGCTCGCCGCGACCGCTGTTGCTGTTGTTTCACTGACAGCGGCAGCTCATGCGTTTGATCCGGGTTCAACCGAGTGCATCGCACCGGCCAATCCCGGCGGTGGCTGGGACTTCACCTGCCGTCAGGCCGGCAAGACGCTGCAGGACCTCGGGCTTGTGTCCGGCACCATGCAGGTCACCAACATGGCTGGCGGCGGTGGCGGCGTGGCTTTTGCCGAAGTCGTCAACAAGCGTAATGATGCCAACAACCTCATCGTTGCGGCTTCGTCGGCCACATCGACACGCCTGGCGCAGGGCGCTTATCCCGGCAACACGATGGATCAGGTCCGTTGGATCGGGGCCGTTGGCGCTGACTACGGCATTGTTGCTGTTGCCAAGGATTCACCCGTCAACACGCTGCCTGAACTGCTGGAGATGATCAAGAACGATCCGTCTTCGGTCTCCATAGCAGGCGGCTCCGCTGTTGGCGGCTGGGATCACCTCAAGGTCTTGATCGCAGCCAAGAAATTCGGCATCGATGATGTCCGCACTATCAAATACGTTGCCTTCGATGGCGGCGGCGAAGCCGTGACCCAGCTGCTCGGTGGTTCTGTTCAGGCCTTCACCGGTGATGCATCCGAAGCCAAGGGGTTTGTCGATTCTGGCGACATCAAGGTTCTGGCGGTGCTGGCGCCCGAGCGTCTTGAAGGTGATTTCGCCTCGTTCCCGACAGCCAAGGAACAGGGCATTGATGTGATCGGCGCCAACTGGCGCGGGTTTTACGCTCCCGGCGGCATGTCCGACGAAGCCTATGATTACTGGGTCAACGCCATCGGCACGGTCTATGACAGCGCTGAATGGAAGGACGTGATGGCTCAGAACGGTCTCGCCCCGCTCAATATGCGCGGTGCTGACTTCCAGGCATTTGTCGCCGACTCGGTCGATTCGATCACGACTATCTCCAAGGAAATCGGTCTGATCCAGTAAGGGTCTGTCGAACTGTCTCCGCCCGCTTGAGGGGCGGAGATTTTCTGTTTCCGGTCAATTGTGCTGGAGCATTGAGGGGGAGGGCGCCATGAGCGACCGGATTATGGGAGGCTTGGGCCTCCTCTTGGCTATATTTTTCATCTGGCAGGCGACGCTGATCAAGGAAAGCTTCATTTCCGATCCGGTCGGCCCGAAGGTGTTCCCGATCATCATTGGAGTTCTGGTCGGCATTTCCAGCCTGGCGATCTTCTTCAAGCCCGACGAAGAGCCGGAATGGCCGGAGTTCAGCAGGCTGTTTGAAGTCGGCATGACGGTCGCGGTGATGATCGCCTATGCCTATGCGCTGCCGCTCGCCGGTTTCGTCGTATGCACTGCATTTGCTGCCGGGTTTCTGTCCTGGCGGCTTGGCACGCCGCCGATCAAGGCCGTGATTGCCGGTGTGACGATCGCCGTCGGCATTTATGTCGTTTTCCATCTCATCCTGGGTCTGTCGCTTGCGCGCGGCCCATGGGGCTTTTGAGGCAGGGTCATGGACACACTTAACGCACTTGCACACGGGTTTTCCATTGCCCTGACATTTCAGAACCTCGGCCTGGCGCTGATCGGTTGCTTTCTCGGCACCATCATCGGCGCGCTGCCGGGACTTGGACCGTCAAATGGGGTTGCCATTCTCATTCCGCTGGCATTCTCGCTCGGTCTCGATGCGACGCCGGCGCTGATACTGCTCACCAGCGTCTACTACGGCGCGATGTATGGCGGCCGCATTTCGTCGATCCTGCTCAACATTCCCGGTGACGAACCGGCGCTGATGACCACGCTTGACGGCTATCCGATGGCCAAGAAAGGCATGGCCGGGGAAGCGCTGGCTTTGTCGGGGATCGCATCTTTTGTCGGTGCGTTCTTTGCCACCTGGGGCTTGGTGTTTTTGGCGCCGCAGCTGGTCAAGGTGGCGCTGCTGTTCGGCCCGGCAGAATATTTCGCGCTGTTTGCGCTGGCATTCGCTACACTGGGCGGCATCGCCAGCAAGAACCAGGCAAAGGCTGCGATTGCCGCAGGCCTCGGGCTCGGCATCGCCATGATCGGTGTCGACGGCCAGACCGGCGTGCCACGCTTCGCGTTCGGCGAAGTGCACCTTTATGACGGCATCGATTTCCTGGTGGCGATCGTCGGCCTGTTCGCGCTGTCGGAAGTGTTCATCTTTCTCGAGCATCGCGGCACGCCAAAAGCCACCGGTGACGCATCCGCCGTCAAGCTTGGCCGGCTGACGCCACCGCTGTCGATGCTCAAACAGACGGCGCCGACGATGGCGCGATCGACAGTGCTGGGCTTCATTGCTGGCGTCTTGCCGGGTGCGGGCGCCTCGCTCGGATCGTTCATCGCCTATTCGGTCGAAAAGCGCCTGGTCGACAAGGACAACACCTTCGGCACCGGCGATCCGCGCGGTGTTGCTGCGCCTGAGGCCGGCAACAATGCCGCAGCTGGCGGCGCTCTGGTGCCGATGCTGGCGTTGGGAGTGCCGGGATCGGGCACCACGGCGGTGCTTTTGGCCATGTTGCTGGCACTCAACATCACGCCGGGACCGCTGTTGTTCACCAACAATCCCGACGTGGTCTGGGGCCTGATCGCGGCGCTGTTCATCGGCAATTTGATGCTGCTGATAATGAACATCCCGATGGTCAGCCTGTTCGTCCGGGTGCTGCTGGTGCCGCCGCGCTATCTGATGCCCGCCGTGGCGATGATCTCGTTTGTCGGCATCTATGGCATCTCCGGCTCGACATTCGATCTGATGGTCATGGTGTTCTTCGGTGTGCTGGGCTGGCTTTTGAGAAAGCTGGAAGTGCCGCTGGTGCCGGTGATCCTCGGCATCCTGTTGGGCAACCAGATGGAAGCCAATATGCGGCGTGCGATGACCATCTCGGATGGCGACTGGAGCGCGCTGTTTGCGTCACCCTTGTCGATTGGGCTTTGGCTGTTTGCTTTCTTCGGTTTCATCATGCCGATTGTTGCCGGACGCTTTTTCCGATCAAAATTGCCACGATCTGACAGCGACGCAGATCCGGATTGAGGCTAGAGTATCCGTCTTGATCAAGACGGATACTCTAGGGGGCATCGTCAGAGTGACGTGCACCCAACAAAATTGGACTGACCTGCTCCCCTTAGAGTCCGCGTTTATAAGTTAGCCCTGTTCAGGTTTGGCCTTCCTTTGCCCGGTTAGCATATTCCCGTGGTGTCAGGCGGTAATCCCCTGTTTTTAACGGGGCTCGGTGGTTGAAGTCGGTGCGCCATGCCGCCATCAAATTGCGGGCATGGCTCAAACTGTCGAATAGGTGCTTGTTTAAAAGTTCGCCCACTGCCCGGCAGGCAAGCGCAGCGCCGCCGAGAGGGGCTTGCCTGGCACGATGTAGTGCCATTCGACACGCAGGTCTGACAGTGTTGTGTCCGCGACAAGCGCCAGGTTCTCGCGCGTGCAATCATCAACGATGGTCAGAATCCGAAAGCGGCGACCGTCCGTGAACTGATCGGAGCCAAAGTCCAGTGACCAAGGTTCGTTCGGCTTTATCGGGACCAGCATCGGCGCGCGTGTGCCAATAGCCCGTTTGCGGCCACCGTGCTTGTGCACGGTCAGCTTCTCCTCCCGGTAGAGCCGAAGCAAAATTCTACGCTGTTCTGGAAAGACCAGACATGGCCGCACACCTTAAATCAAACAGCCTCGGGCAAACCTGGAGCGGTTCACAACAGACTTTGGCTCGGCAGCGGGCGTTACCAGCACTTGCAATAGTCAATATCGACAACGGTTTTGGCGCGGCCTGTGCCGCGTTGAGAATCCTGAGCCGATCTCGGCATTGTTGTCTTTGATAAGCCGATAAAGCGCAGCCACTGCTGCAGACTGCAGCAGTGGCTGATCAGGTCAACTCAGTAGCGCACCACCATCAACATCGACTGTGGTGCCGGTCACGAAATCGTTCTTGATCAGGAACAGGATGCCCTGTGCAACTTCTTCGGGCGTGCCGGCGCGCGGGATCAGCTTTCCCTGGGTCATTTTATTGAGCAGTGCCTCGCGCTCTGCGCCCTGAACTTTGACCATTGGCGTGTCGATGATACCCGGTGAAACGACATTGATGCGGTGGCGTGGTGCAATCTCTTTGGCCACGGACCGCACCATCGCTTCAACGGCACCGCCGACTGCGGACAAGGCGGTCTGGCCCGGCTGGGCCTTTCTCGCCGGAGAGCCGGAGACAAGGGTGATTGAGCCGCCCTCGTTCAAGTGCCCGACGCTGTAGCGCACGACATTTGCGTAGCCCCACAATTTGTCGAATGAGCCTTTGAATCCGTCCATGTCCATCTCGAGAAACGGGCCAAATGCGCGTTCACCGCCGGTGGCAGCACTCACCAGAATGTCGAAGCCGGAATGTTTGCTGAAAAGAGCTTCCATTGCTGCGCTGTCTCGCGCATCGCAGGCTTCCGTGCTGATGCCTTCAGGTATCGGGCCAGCCTTTGACGGATTGCGGCTCACTGCCACCACGGTCGCGCCTTCCTGCACCAGCATCTTTGCTGCCGCCAGACCAATTCCCGAGGTTCCGCCAAAAACAATAGCTTTCTTGCCTGCGATATCCATGTTCATTCCTTCCGTGGTCGAAATCAAATGCGCGTCGGGAGAGCCAACTTTGCCCGAGGCGTTGTGGTTCTATCTCTTTGGGTGAGACCGGGCTGCCGTCAACCCCAATCTACTCCACTGGGCAGGAATTGCGGACCCGGCGCGGATCGCAGAGGCAAATCTCGGGCAAACCCGAAAGAGGATCAGCCGACCGAAAAATACTGGCCGTTGACAAAAATCAGGCTGGCATCGTCCATCTCTTCCAGATGGACGTCAGTGACGGCTCCGACGGCTGCACGGTGCGTGCCGTAGTCCATGAAATTGTCGACCCGGCACTCAAGGCAGGCTCGGGCGCCGTGGAGGATCGGCACGTTGTCTTCGCTTCTGTGCCACTCTCCATAGATGAACCTGTTTTTCCCCGAGACGCCCTTGCGCCCGCCAAATGCTTCGGAGATGTCTTTTTGATGCTCCGACAAAACGCTGACGGAAAACAGCCGGCCGATTTCTAGGCCCTTCGCAAGCGAAGAGTTCTGGTTGATGCAGACGATGACGGATGGGGGATCTGCACTGAGCGAGCAGACAGCCGTCGCCGTTACACCAAGCACGTTCCCGTCGGGATCCTGAAGCGCTACCACATTCACGGACCCTGCAAGGCTGCGCATTGCCTGTTTGAAGCGCCCTGGACCGGTCGATTTTTTCGGCGGCGTATTTGTCATGTCATGTCCTGTCCTTCCCTCGAAACTATGAGCGCAGCCCGGCATCGCGCAGAAGCGGCAAGACCCGGTCACAGAAGAAAGGCAGTTCGTAGGTGTAGTTCACAAACGAGAGTGCGATGCCGGCATAGCCCTGTTGGCTGATGCGGATCATGTCTTCAACGATCTTCTCTGGGGTCCCGACCAGTGGATAGCTGCCCGCGCCGCCGGCAAAGCGCTGCCGGTAGCGGTCATATGTGTCCTTGTCGTGAGAAGCCGAGTTTTCGCGCTTTCCGGCGATGTGCGTATCGACGGCAGCGTGATCGGCCTGATGCAAGGCGTAGCGGTCGTAATAGCCCTCGGCCTCGCCTTGGGTTTCGCGGCAGACAACGTGGCCAACGGTATAAAGGCTGATCTCGCGCTGGTGTTCGCGAGCCCGCGCCTGCATCTCCGAGACATGTTTTGCGCCATCGTCGATTTCGGTGAAGGTGGTGAACAGGTATTCGCAATGTTCTGCTGCGAAGTTGCGGCCTGCGTCTCCGAAGGCTGCATTCATGGTGACGGGGCGCGGAACCTGGATGCTGGGTGGTCGGCTGACGACGCCTTTGAGCTGATAATAGGTGCCGTCATAGTCGAAGGGATCTGTCGACGCGTAGCATTTCTCCATGACCTCCAGCCATTCAGCCGCCTGCGCGTATCTGTCCTCGTCCAGCTTGACGCCGAACATGGCAAACTCTTCCGGGTTCCAGCCGCAGACGATGTTCAGCCCGGCCCGGCCCTTGCTTATGTGGTCCACAGTGGCGAGCGCCTTGGCGGCGTAGAGCGGGTGCATGATCGGCACATGGATTGTCATGAAGACCGCGATGCGTTCGGTCATGGCTGCAATGGCTGCCGCCCAAGTCAAAGTTTCAAACGACCATTCGCGGGAGTTGGTTTCGCCGCCAAACCCCTTCCACCGTGCAATCGGCAGCATGAATTCAAGCCCCGCCCGGTCTGCGATCTGAGCGGCCGTCTGGTTGTCATCCCACCGGGCCTTCCAGCGCTCGTCTACAGTGGTGATGGCCAGGCCGCCATCCGCGTTTGCCGAAAAGATCCCGAGCTTGAGCTTGTTGCTGCCTTTCAGCGGATGTCGTTTGATCATCTGTTCTTCCTTGACGCTTTTCTTGGGCGCCCGGCTCGCGACGGGCTGCGGTATTGCCTTCGTCCAGACGTCGCCCACGGAGATTTGAATGCTCTGTCGGGTAGACGAAAAAGTCTGTAGACAAAAACGGTACACTGTATACAGTATATGTCAATCAGAGGGGAAACGATCGCGTGACAGAGACCTCCTTCAAAATCGAGCGACAGCCGCCGCTGGCCGAACGGGTGTATGCCGGTATTCGTGACATGATTCATTCCGCGGCTTTTGTGCCCGGCCAGCGCCTGACCGAAGACGGTTTGGCAAAGCGTCTTGCTGTGTCGCGTACACCGGTTCGCGAAGCCTTGTTCCGGCTGGAATCGGTGGGTCTGGTCGAGCAGGAGGGTGGCAAGTTCATCGTCCCGCGCCTCAGCCTGCGGGATATTCACGAGATATTTGAGCTTCGGCGCGCGCTGGAGCCGCTTGTGATCGCGCGCATCGCCGCCAACCTTTCAGACGCTGATATTGCCGCCTTTCGCCAGGGGCTGGAGGCGTTGAAGGCGGCCGAAGGTGTCGAGGCGGCAACCCGCGCCAATATAGCCTTTCGAAATTTGTGGATGGACCGGATCACCAATGGCCGGGTTCGCGAGGTGCTGGCCCGGGTCGATGACCAGGTCGTTCTGGTGCGCCGGACAACCTTGAACAACCCGGCAGCCCGGGATGTTGCGCTGGACTGTGCCGGCGATCTTGTCGAGGCGCTGGCTCTGCGTGACCCCGCAGCAGCCAGCCGCGCGATGGAGAAATTCATCGACGCCGCGCTGGCGTTTTTTGAAGCCGCCGTAAGTGGAGAAACCACTCAGGCGATTAACAAAGGGGAATAGGAACAATGAAGATGAAACAAATGTTTTTGGCGGCCGCGGCCGGCCTGTTCATGGCGGCAGCACCTTTCGCCGTCTCCGCAGAAGAAGTCACGCTGAGGGCGGTTACCTTCACGCCTGCCAACGTTGTCTATGCGCAGCACTTCAAGGAATTCGCAGATCGCGTCAACGAACGCGGCAAGGGTGTTGTCCAGATCAACATCGTCGGTGGTCCTGAAACCATCCCGATGCCCCGCATGGGTGAAGCGCAAAAGAACGGTATCGCTGATATCTTCTCGCTGACGCCGGGTCTCTATCTAGATCTCATTCCTGAAGGCGAGGCGTTTGCCGGATCGAACAAGACGCCAATGGAAAACCGTGCTTCCGGTGCGCTCGATACGATCAACGAGATCTTCCATGAAAAGGCCAATGCGCACGTTCTCGCCCATCTCGATGGCGGCGCCGGCTTTCACATCTTTCTGAGCAAAGAACCTACGCTGGACAGCGAGGGCAATCTCGATCTCTCCGGCTATCGCATTCGCAGTGCGCCGCTTTATCGCGCCTTCCTCGAAAAGCTGGGTGCGACCATCGTGGTTCAGCCCGCAGGTGAAATCTATACCTCGCTTGAGCGCGGTGTGGTTGATGGTAACGGCTATACGGTCGTCGGCGTTCGCGATTTTGGTTGGGACAAGTTCCTGAACTACCAGATCAATCCCGGCTTCTTCCAGACCGACGTTCTAGTCTCGCTCAATTACGACTCCTGGAAGAACCTGTCGCAGGAAGCCAAGGACCTGCTCAATGAGATTGGCCAGGAATACGAGAAGGAGAGCTACGACATCATCCAGGCCGAAACCGAATCCGAGCAGCAGGCGCTGATCGACGGTGGCATGCAGGTCGTCGAGCTGGAGGGCGAAGCCCGCGCCGCGTATCTCGAGACTGCTTTCGGTGCGACCTGGGCCCGGCTGAAGGAGCGCGATCCGACGCATTACGATGCTCTGCGCGCAGCCTTCTTCGACGAAACCAAATGATGCTTGGCCGCCCGCATCACTCGCGGGCGGCCACCATTCCGCGTCAAAGGGGGATTGCAGCATGAAGACCGTGTTGAGCCTGCTCGACTTCCTAACATGGGTATTGTTTGTCCTTGCCGCAGTGCTTGTCGGATTGATCCTTCTGGTCGTCGCTTACGATATGGCATCCCGGAATTTCGGATTGCCGACGGCGATGTGGGCGGTCAATTCCGTCGAATATGCGATGCTCCACATCACCTTTCTGGCGCTGCCCTGGCTGGTCCGGACACGTGGCCATGTCAGCGTTGAAGTGCTGCTGATGGTGCTTCCTGCTCGTGTCCGTCGTGCACATGAAGTGTTTCTGCACATCCTTGCCGCGGCGGTCTGTTTCTACATCGCCTGGCGATCGGGCATCGCCTTTGTGCAGGCAGTTGACAGTGGAAGCTACGAGATTCGCACCTTTGATACGCCGATGTGGGCGCTGTTCGCGTCCATGCCATTGGGCATGTTTTTTGGCGGCCTGCAGTTCCTTGCATTTTTACTGCGTGGCGAAAGCTACTTTGTGCCCGACAAGTCCACCGGCGCAGGCCTTTGATTCTGGGGAAGATTGAACATGCTTGACTGGACAACCGCGATAGCGCTGCTGGTGGGTGGATTGCTGGCGGTGATGGGCATCGGATTGCCTGTCGCATTTGCATTCTTCCTGGTCAATTTGATCGGGGTCTACTTCGTCATGGGTGGTGACCGGGGCATCGACCAGATGATCTCGAACGTGACCGTAGCTGTGTCCAACTATTCACTGGCTCCGATCCCGCTGTTTCTGATGATGGGTACGCTGTTCTTCTACTCAGGCCTGGCGCGGCGGGTTCTCGATGCGATCGACGTGCTGATCGGCCGCCTGCCGGCGCGCCTTTCCTATCTCACGCTGGTTTCCGGCACGGTCTTTGCCGCACTTTCGGGCTCAAGCACGGCCAACACCGGTATGCTCGGCTCGCTCATGGTGCCCGAGATGTCACGGCGCGGCTACAAGCGGCACATGTCGCTGGGACCAATTCTCGGCTCGGGCGGCCTTGCCGTCATTATCCCGCCATCGGGGCTCGCTGTGCTTCTGGGGTCGCTGGCCCGTATCGACATTGGCGCGTTGCTGATCGCCGGCCTGATTCCCGGCGTCGTTCTGGCGACGCTTTATGGTCTTCTGATCTGGGTGCAGACAAAAATTGACCCCATGGCAGCGCCAACCTATGAGGTCGAGACGATGCCGCTGTCGCGGCGTCTCTGGATCCTCACGCGCGACGTCTTGCCGATGACCCTCATCGTCGCAGCTGTTGTCGGCACCATTCTGATAGGTTTCGCCACGCCGACTGAGTCAGGCGCCATGGGCGTCATTGCGGTGCTGGTTCTGGCCCTTTGTTTCCGCGCCTTGAGCTGGCAGGCAATAGCAACGACTCTGACCGAGACCGCCAGGGTTTCGGGAATGATCTTTCTGCTGATCACTGCCTCATCGACATTCGCCCAGCTTCTGGCGTTTTCAGGAGCCTCTTCGGGGCTGGTTGGCTGGGCCACCGGGTTCGAGATGGGACCGGTACAGATGTTGGTGATGATCTCGTTGGTGATGATCCTGCTGGGCATGTTCATGGACCCGGTCTCGATCATGTTGATCACATTGCCTGTGCTGATCCCCATTGCGCAGACAATGGGCTACGACCCGGTCTGGTTCGGGCTGATCATACTGCTGTTGCTGGAAGTGTCGTTCACCACGCCTCCGTTTGGCCTGCTGCTGTTCGTCATGCAGGGCGTCGCGCCTCCGGGCACCCGTCTGGGCGAAGTGGCCATGGCAGCGTTGCCCTATATCGCCTGTAGCTTCCTTCTGATCGCACTGCTTGTGATCTTTCCCGGTCTGGCTACGTGGCTACCGAACTATATTTGACAGAGGAGCTTTAAATGTCTCATCCAATGCACGGCCCGAACCCTTTCAAACTCGGTGTGTTTTCGGCCAATGCCGATGGCGGGTTGACGCTTACCAGCGTGCCTGAGCGGTGGCAGGCGAAGTGGACTGATGTGATCGAAGCCGCCAGGATTGCTGATCGTGCGGGGATCGAGTTTTTTCTGCCGATCGCCCGATGGAAGGGATTCGAAGGCAAGACCAATTCACGCCAGCACAGCTTCGAGACATTCACCTTTGCCGCAGCCCTTGCCGGTGCGACAGAGAACATCGCGCTGTTTTCGACGGTTCACGTACCGATGGTTCACCCGGTTTTCGCCGCCAAGGCGCTGGCGACGATCGACCACGCCAGCAACGGCCGCGCCGGATTGAACATCGTCGCGGGCTGGAATCCGGACGAGTTTGCCATATTCGGCATCGATAAGGCCGATGCGCCCTATGATCAGGCCGCCGAGTGGATCGAGGTGATCGACCGGCTCTATACCTCTGACGAACCGTTCGATTTCGATGGCAAATATTATCAGCTCATGGGTGCGGCCACGGCCCCCAAGCCGCTACGCAATGAACGCCCGGTGATCCTGAATGCTGCCTTTTCCCCTCCGGGACGGGACTTCGCGGCGAAACACGCAGATTTCCTCTTTACTTCGTTCAAGAGCATCGAGGCGGGCAAGGAAACCATCGATGACGTCGCCACCCGGACCGCACAGACCGGTCGCGATGTTGGCGTCTACACGACAACGCATGTGGTATGCCGTCCCAGCCAGACCGAGGCCGAGGATTATTACGAGCGCTATGCCGTCACCGAAGCCGACACTGAAGCCCTGGACTATATGACCAGCAAGCAGGCCGCGAATTCCCGCAACCATGATCCCGAAGTCTATTCACTGCATCGCAAACGCTTTGCCGGCGGCGCGGGCACCTATCCTTTGGTCGGCACGCCGCAGCAGATCGCTGATGAAATGGTGAAAATGCATCAAGCCGGTTTTGCAGGCACCACGGTCAGCTTCGTGAACTTCACCGACGAACTGCCGTATTTCTGCGAGAATGTCCTGCCGTTGCTGCGCGAAGCGGGGCTGCGCCTATGAGCTTCCTCGACCGTCTTACCTACGACGCGGAAAATGGTGCCCATCTGGATTCGGGTATCCGGTACATGATGATCCGGCCGGACGCATTCATGGGAATTCTGCATGAACTGCCCGAAGAGGACCGCCCCCGTGTGCTGGAGGCGATGGCTCGATCCATCACCACCCAGGGCGCCAAATCGGCGCAGGCCTACCAGAAGATGGGGGCTGCCGACGGTGCAGCTCTTTTGGTCGTTATCGCCAGTACCGCGCCGGAACTCGGATGGGGCATATGGTCGTTCTCGGAACCGGACGCGGACGGTTTCACGCTTGAGGTTCGCAACTCACCTTTCGTCGCAGGCTACGGCGATGCGCCTTGGCCCGTGTGCGCCCCGATCTGCGGGATGCTGGTTGCCGTCGGGAAAATGGTGCTGGGACAAGCTGTTTCCGTCTCTGAAACCAAGTGTGCTGCCACCGGCAGCGAGACCTGCCATTTTGCCATTCGCCCGCAGGTTGAGGCGGCGGTATGAGCGATATCGTCGCCCGGTTGACCCGGGCGCTCGGGCCAGATGTCGTGACGCCGGGTGCGGAGACGCCGGAAGGCGCCATGCATGACTGGTCGGGCTTGGCTCCGGTCCGTCCGCTCGCTCTTGTTCGTCCACGCGACACCGAAGAGGTCGCAACCGCGCTGCGCCTGTGCAACGAAACAGGCACGCCCGTCGTGCCGCAAGGTGGGCTCAGCGGCATTTCCGGCGGCGCTCATCCGACGGCGGATGCGGTCTCGATTTCGCTCGAGCGGATGAACAGGATCGAGAGCATCGATCCCGAGATGGCCACCATCACGCTTGGCGCAGGCACGGTGCTGCAAACCGCGCAGGAAGCCGCCGCCGAACACGATCTTCTGCTTGGCGTCGATCTGGGTGCCCGTGGCAGCTGCACCATCGGTGGGGTCATCTCCACCAATGCCGGCGGCAATCAGGTGATCCGTTATGGAATGGCGCGCGATCATGTTCTGGGTGTCGAGGCGGTGCTTGCCGATGGCACGATCGTCAGCTCCATGAATACGATGATCAAGAACAATGCCGGCCTCGATCTGAAGCAACTGTTCATAGGCTCCGAGGGCCTGCTGGGGATCGTGACCCGGGCGGTAATGCGTCTGCAACCGCGTCCGGCCTATACCGGCACCGCTTTTTGTGGCTGCCCTGATACCGCCTCCGTCATCGCGCTGCTGAAGCGCGCCCGGGCGGCACTTGGCCCGCAGCTCACTTCATTCGAGGTGATGTGGCCAAGTTTCTTCGATTTCATGTCCACTGGCGTTGGTCTGAAAAGTCCGCTGGCAGCGACCCACGGGGTTTATGTGATCGTCGAGGCCAGCGGTTTTGCCGAGGCGCCGTTGCGAACTGCACTGGAATCGTGTCTCGAAAGCGCGTTTGAGGCAGGTGAGGTCGGCGATGCTGTCGTTGCAGCTTCCGCGCGCGAGGAAAAGCAGCTTTGGGCTGTGCGTGAAAGCGTGGCGGAATATGGCCGTCTGCTGGGGCCGATCACGGCGTTTGATGTCGGGGTGCCGCTGGCCAGCATGGCGCAGGCTGTGACAACGCTGGAGGCTGAACTGGCCGCACGATGGCCCGATGTCATCGCTTTGTTCTACGGCCATATGGGCGACAGCAATCTGCATCTGGTCGTCAATGTTCCGTCGGCAGATGCCGAGCAATCCGCAACCGAAATCAAGTCGCTGGTCTACGGGCGCATCCGTGATCTTGGCGGAACCGTTTCGGCTGAACATGGAATTGGTGTCATCAAACGCGATTATCTGGGATACAGCCGCAGCCCAGAAGAAATAGCCACAATGCGGGCAGTCAAATCGGCTCTGGACCCGAACAACATCATGAACCCAGGCAAAGGATTTTCCACATGACCTCGCTTCGGGAGATGTTGACCCGCCCGAAGGCGCTCTACGGCCCATTCCTTGCAATTCCCTCGCCGATGGTTGTCGAAATCGCCTGCGCCTCGCGGCTTGATTTCGTCTGCATCGATCAGGAGCATTCCGCCATTCCTTCGGACGCGCTGGAAAACATGCTGCGCGCGGCGGCAGTGCATAAGGTTCCGGCGCTTGTCCGCGTTCCGGGTTTTGACGCCGGGGCGATTTCCAAGGCTCTCGACAGCGGGGCCGATGGCATTCTGGTCCCGCATGTCTCGACAGAAGCAGATGCGCGCAACGTGGTCCACGCCGCCCGCTTTCCCCCCGAGGGAGGACGCGGAGCGGGACCGGGCAGAAGCACAGACTATGGCCGCAACATTCTCAAGGCAGTGGAGTGTGCACGCCGGGATACGCTGGTGGCGATACAGCTTGAAACAGTCGAGGCGCTTGCCAATCTCCCGGCCATTCTGGCTGTGCCGGGCATCGATCTTGCCTTCATCGGGCCGGGCGATCTCGGGCTCAGCCTGACGGCGGCCGGACGGTCGGGCCAAGTCGCTCTGGACGACGCCATCGAACTGATCCTGAAAGGCGCTGCAGAGGCAGGCGTGCCGGCCGGGATTTTCTGCATGACGCGCGCAGAAGCAGAAAAATGGGCTGACAGGTTGGCTTTGGTCATCTGCGGGTCGGACACCACCCAGTTGGTTGAGGGGTTCGAGGCGACTTTCGGTTCGTGATATCGCGCACGGGCTCTGTCAGAGGAAACTTGGTTGAGCCGGGCAGGGCGGTGAAGCCGTATGTCCGGTTCTAATGCATATACGTTATCGTTCAAATGTATTCATTTGAACGATAACGTATATGCATCATTTCAAACTGCTACAGCGTCCTTTGCGCATCCAATTGGATGCGCAAAGGACGCTGTAGTGGAACAGGTTTGGTCTGTTGTTTGTTCGCGAGATCTGGAGAAACATATCCAACATCGGCAATGCAGAACGGCAATAGATGGGGCCGGCTCAGTAACCGTGCGAAAAGCTCACTTCGTCAGTGCGAATAAATGATCGCAATATCCGCCCTGCCCACCACGTGGGCCGGAGACTTTCAGCCAGCCCCATTGCACCCCAAACTCGGGCGGTTGTGAAACTGCCCGGAATTTAAGATTGCGCTTCACAAATTTGACCATTCAGAGCGCATTGTGCACAATAAATAGTCGTGATTATTTTATTGGCATATCGCGATTGACAATGGACATGATCCGCGTTTCTTTTCGCCCTGACAAAATGAAGAAGCCCTCAACGGGACCGAGACCCTCCATACGCCGGTGAGGCGGAAATCCAGAAGGAACAGACGGATATGAAACTCAAAACCCTCATGACCACGGCAATGGCCGGTTTCATTGGTCTGGCGTCCCTCGGCGCCGCACATGCCGAGGATATCCTTGACAAGGTCAAGGCGGCAGGCATCCTGAAGGTCGGCACAGAAACCGCCTTCGCTCCGTTCGACTTTATCGATGCCGGCGAGCATGTCGGCCTGAACGTTGATCTGTTCGCCGAGATCGGCAAGGAACTGAGTGTCACCATCGAATGGGTGACGTTGCCTTGGGATGGTGTTTTCCCGGGCCTGGAATCGGGCAAGTTTGACATGGTGGCGGGTCCCGCAACCATCACAAACGCTCGCATGGAGCGCTTCCGCTTTACCTCGCCGATCGCTGAAGCAACGGTCGCTCTTTTGAAAAAGACCGGTGACGACAGCATCACCAAGCCGGAAGATATTGCCGGCAAGGCCGTCGGTGCGGGCAAGGCCACCGCGCAGCTGGCTCAGGCCATAGAGTTCGGCAACACCCTCTCAAGCCCGATTGAAGCCAAGGAATATGTCAGCTTCAACGAAGCCTATGCCGACCTTGCTGCCGGGCGCATTGTTGCCGTGGCGAACTCCTTTCCCAACATCGCCTATGTCGCGGCGCAGCGCCCTGAAACCTTTGAGGTTATCGAGCCGCCTTTCGGCGTGAAGACCTATTTTGGTTTTCCGGGCCGTCCTGAGCCTGAATACGCAACGCTGATGGATGCAATTGATGCTGCACTGGCGACCATGAAGGCAGATGGCCGCATGGGCACCATTCAGAAAAAGTGGTTTGGCGTTGAATTCGACACGCCTGCAAAAATCACCAAGGCGGCAATCTGATCCTGCCATTGAAATACGCCCCGCCGTCTGGAGACAATCCCGGGCGGCGGGGTATTCATTCACTTGCATGATGACGTTTACGGAAAGGTCTGCTCATGTCTTGGAAGCTGTTCTGGCTTCTGGTTGAGGCCGCGAGGCTGACCATCATCCTAAGCGTTATCTCCATTTCCATCGGTTTTGTGCTGTCGTCGCTCGTCTGTGCTGCGTCGATGTCGGCCAGCCGCACGGCACGGATCGCGGGTAAATTGTTTGTCAGTTTCTTCCGCGGAACGCCGCTTCTGATTCAGCTCCTGCTTATCTACTACCTGCTGCCGCAAATCGGGCTCAATGTTCCAAGTGAGGTCGCTGCCATTGTCGGCATGTCGTTGTGCACTGCCGCCTATCAGGCCGAGATTTTGCGCGGCGGTTTTTCAAGTGTCCCGCGTGGCCTGGTCGAGGCTGCCAATATGTGCGGCTTTTCACGGTTTGCAATCTTCCGCCGGATCCGGCTGCCAATTGCTGTCCAGTTGACCATACCCGCCTTGACCAGCGAAGCGATCATGATGCTGAAATCATCGTCACTGGTATCCGTGGTCGGCGTGATTGAGCTCACCCGTATGGCACAGGATCTGGCAGCCAGCACCTATCGGCCGCTTGAGCTCTATGCTGCGGCCGGACTGATTTACCTGATCATCAATATCGTCGTCGCAAGCTTGGGTCTCCGGCTCGAGAAGCGCATGAGCTGGGGGCGCCTGTGATGTTTGATCTCGACCTCATTATCAGTTTTCTGCCCGCCATTGTCCGTGCACTGGGCGTGACCATTCTCGTGTGGCTGGCTGGCTCCCTGCTGGGAATAATTCTCGGATTTTTCATCGCTGTCGCCCGGCGTTACGGCTCGCGGCCAGTCGATCTGCTGCTTTTGGGACCTGTCGAGCTGATCCGCGGCACACCGTTTCTGGTGCAGATCTTCCTGCTCTATTATGGTGGCCCTTTCATCGGCCTGTCGCTCGACAGTACCACTGCGGGCTTGCTGGGCCTGACAATTTATGGAGCGGCCTATTACTCCGAGCTGTGGCGCAGTGGCTTCATTGCCATCCCCAAGGGGCACGTCGAAGCTGCACTCTGCGTCGGGCTTAACCGTCGGCAGACCTTGCGCCGGATCATTCTGCCGGAAATGACCATGTTGCTGCTGCCGTCGATGGTCAACATGACCATTCTGATGCTCAAGGAGACGGCCATTCTTTCGATCATATCGGTGCCCGAACTGACACTCGAGGTCAGCGCTCTGGGCACCAAATACTACGCTTATGTCGAGGGCTTCGCGATCCTTGCGCTGGTCTATTGGGCCCTGGTTGAGACCTGCAGCGCAATGGGCCGATACGCCGAACGCCGTCTTTCAAAATACAGGTTCGCAGCATCATGACCAAGACACCCGCAATCAAGGTTGAAAATCTCGTCAAACGTTTTGGCAAGACAACGGTTCTGGAAGGCATTGATCTGGTTGTCGAACGCGGGCAGGTGACCTGCCTGATTGGTCCGTCGGGTTCGGGCAAGAGTACGTTGTTGCGTTGCATAGCGCTGCTTGAGGAAGCCAATGAAGGCTACATCGAGATCAATGGCGAGCCCTTGGGATTTGCTAGCGGCCCTAATGGCGAGCGGGTTCGCCTTCCCGCCGCCGAAACCCAGAAAACCCGCGCCCACATTGGAATGGTGTTTCAGCAATTCAATCTGTGGCCGCACATGACCGCGCTGGGAAATGTTGCCGAAGCGCTGGTGACCGTCCGCGGGATGCCCCGAAAGGATGCTGAGCAACGCGCCATGGCACAG
>Ga0163215_100706_pt1 | contig 41431 bp, 34 predicted proteins | sample SynspAceP_FD_185934 | JGI IMG/M metagenome (GOLD analysis project Ga0163215, IMG submission 185934) | Saline lake microbial communities from Ace Lake in Antarctica - Synechococcus sp. Ace-P (Hybrid Assembly) | ecosystem: Environmental > Aquatic > Non-marine Saline and Alkaline > Saline | place...
TTCACTAGGCTTCACTAGGCTTCACTAGGCTTCACTAGGCTTCACTAGGCTTCACTAGGCTTCACTAGGCTTCACTAGGCTTCACTAGGCTTCACTAGGCTTCACTAGGCTTCACTAGGCTTCACTAGGCTTCACTAAGCTTCACTAAGCTTCACTAGACTGCACTAGACTTCACTAAGCTTCATTAGACTTCACTAGACTGCACTAGGCTTAACTAGAAAACTTGAGAAGGCCGCTCAAACGATTAGCAGATTTGTCGCGCCTTATTAGAGATCAAAGGGTGGACCACAGGGTGGACCCTAGAGACTGGAATTACTCTAAACGATTAATAGTATTAGATATTTATGATATTTTGGTGCCCAGAAGAGGACTCGAACCTCCACACCGTTGCCAGTACTAGCACCTGAAGCTAGCGCGTCTACCATTCCGCCATCTGGGCACAACTCGTGAGAGGCGTCTAAGCCTCCCTATGCCGGGTGTCAAATGGATTTTTTATGCGACCGGCAAGTTCTTTCGGTGCCGGGATCGTGCACTGGGTTTTTGCGCCTTGTTTGCGAGGCTGTGCGGGGGTAGACCCGTGCGGGACAATCGTTGAGGGACTGCATCATGTCTAAACTGGTTACGATTTATGGCGGATCAGGCTTTGTCGGGCGTTATATCGCGCGGCGGATGGCCAAGGCGGGATGGCGCGTGCGCGTAGCTGTGCGCCGTCCGAACGAGGCTCTGTTTGTGCGGACTTACGGTGTTGTCGGGCAAGTAGAGCCCGTTTTGTGCAACATCCGCGACGATGCCTCGGTCGCATCCGTGATGCAGGGAGCTGATGCGGTTGTGAACTGTGTTGGTGTGCTGGCCGAGAATGGCAAGAATACGTTTGATGCGGTTCAGGCCGAAGGGCCGGAGCGGATTGCGCGTTTGGCAAAGGATGCTGGAATCACTCGTATGGTGCATGTGTCCGCGATTGGTGCAGATCCTGACAGTGACAGTGATTACGCCCGCACCAAGGCGATTGGTGAAGCGGGTGTGCTTAAGCATCAGCCGGATGCGATGATTGTTCGCCCTTCGATCGTGTTTGGCCCCGAGGATGACTTCTTTAACCGTTTTGCCGGTATGACGCGGATGGGTCCGGTTCTGCCCGTGATCGGCGCCGATACGCGGTTCCAGCCGGTCTATGTGGATGATGTCGCGCAGGCCGTCGTCAAGGGCGTGCTGGGCGAGGCAAAGGGTGTCTACGAGCTGGGCGGCCCGGTGACGATGACCTTCCGCGAGCTGATGTCCCTGATGCTCGACGTGATCCGTCGCCGCCGTCTGGTGCTGAATATCCCGTTCTTTGCTGCGCGGATTATGGCGTTTGGTTTTGACATGTTGCAGGCCATTTCGCTGGGTATGGTCAAGAGCATGGTGACGCGCGATCAGGTTAAAAACCTAGCTAACGATAATGTGGCGGCAACGGATGCACGCGGCTTTGCCGAGTTGGGCATTGCGCCGGTTGCGATGACATCGGTACTGCCAGAATATCTGTGGAGGTTCCGCCCGTCGGGTGAGTTTACTGCGATCAAGGAATCAGCGCAGAACCTGCGTCCACACTGATGGACAGCACCACGATCGTTGCCGCGTTCTTGGGCCTTCTCGAAGGGCTGACCGAATTTATTCCGGTCTCCTCAACGGGTCATATCTTGTTGGCCGGTCATTTTCTGGGGTTCGACTCTGCGGGTAAGACCTTCGAGGTTGTGATCCAGTTGGGGGCAGTTCTGGCGATCCTGACGCTTTATTCTGCACGGCTGATTTCGGTGTTTGCAGCCGCGCCATCGGACCCGCAGGCGCGGCGGTTCATTTGGTCTGTGTTGCTTGCGTTTTTGCCAGCGGTGTTCATCGGTGTGCTGGCCCATGACTTCATCAAAACCGTGCTGTTCGAGACGCCGATGCTGATTGCGGTTATGTTGATCCTTGGTGGGATCGTTCTGGTGTTTGTCGACCGGATCGCGCCCGAGCCTGTGCACGACGATGCGATGAAGCTCCCGATTCCGATGGCGATCAAGATCGGCTTTATCCAATGTCTGGCGATGATTCCCGGTGTCTCCCGCTCTGGGGCGACGATTGTCGGCGCGCTGATGCTTGGTGCCAGCAAGCGCGCGGCGGCTGAGTTTTCGTTCTTCCTGTCGATGCCAACGATGGCAGGTGCCTTTGCTTATGACCTCTATAAGAATCGCGATGTTCTGGACGTGTCTGCCATGGGCGAGATTGCTGTGGGCTTTGTCATGGCGTTCATAAGTGCGGTTCTGGTGGTTAAGTGGTTGTTGGATTATGTTAGCCGCCACGGCTACGCGTTGTTTGGTTGGTGGCGGATTGTGGTGGGGTCTTTGGCATTGTTGTTTCTTGCCAATGGGTTTTGATTAAGTGGGTCCGTATCGGACTTAAAAGAGCCTCAGTGCTTGGCGAATTCTGCAGTGCAGCTAGATAAAAACAACATATAGGTCAGTATTGCTGCCTTTTATTCATCTCCGGCTTGGTTTATCCGAAAGGCCAGAGCGGAATTGAGGATCAGGGCACCATGGCCAAGCAACCTATGTTGAAATTCACCAACGTCGAGCGGGACATGCCGGAGAAGCGTGCGCCCAATCTACGCAAAACTGATTTTCACGAGATTTATGCAGAGTACGCGGATGCCAAGGCCAAGGAGCAATCCAGCCGGTGCAGCCAGTGCGGCGTCCCTTATTGCCAGACGCACTGTCCGTTGCACAACAACATCCCCGACTGGCTGCGTATGACGGCCGAGGGGCGGTTGGAGGAAGCTTACGAGATTTCGCAGGCGACCAACACCTTCCCCGAGATTTGCGGCCGCATCTGCCCGCAGGACCGTCTGTGTGAAGGCAACTGCGTGATCGAATCCTCTGGCCACGGCACTGTGACGATTGGCTCGGTCGAGAAATACATCACTGATACCGCGTGGGAGAAGGGCTGGGTCAAGCCGATCAAGCCCGCGCATGAGCGCAAAGAGAGTGTCGGCATCATCGGTGCGGGTCCAGGCGGCCTCGCGGCGGCAGACTTCCTGCGCCGTGCGGGCGTGCAGGTCACGGTCTATGACCGTTATGACCGCGCGGGCGGTCTGCTGACCTATGGTATCCCCGGCTTCAAGCTGGAGAAAGATGTGGTCATGCGCCGCAACGACCAGCTGGAGCAGGGCGGCGTGACGTTCAAGCTGAACTGTACCGTTGGCGAGGACATCAGCTTTGCTGATATTCGCAAGGCCCATGATGCGGTTGTCATTGCGACCGGCGTCTACAAAAGCCGTGATTTGCAGGCGCCCGGTGTGGGCGTGCAGGGGCTGGTCCCGGCGCTGGATTTCCTGACTGTCAGCAACAAGAAGAGTTTTGGCGATGACGTGCCGCAGTTCACCGATGGCAGCCTGAATGCCCACGGCAAACGGGTTGTTGTTATCGGGGGCGGCGATACGGCGATGGACTGCGTGCGGACCTCGATCCGGCAGGGTGCTACATCGGTGAAGTGTCTCTACCGTCGTGACCGCGCCAACATGCCGGGCAGCCAGCGTGAGGTGGCCAATGCCGAGGAAGAAGGCGTGGTGTTTGAATGGCTTTGCGCGCCCAAGGGCTTTGTCGGTGATCCGATCAGCGGTGTGATGGTGCAGAAGATGCGTCTGGGCCAGCCCGATGCCACAGGCCGTCAGGCGCCCGAAGTGATCGAGGGTGCGGACTATGTCGAAGACGCCGATCTGGTGATCATGGCACTGGGATTCGAGGCCGAGGACCTGCCGACGCTGTGGGATTGTCCCGATCTGCCGGTGAACCGCTGGGGTACTGTGAAGGCTGACTATATCACGGGCCGCACGGAGGCCGAAGGTGTCTACGCCGTGGGTGATATTGTGCGTGGTGCGTCTCTGGTCGTCTGGGCGATCAAGGATGGCCGCGACTGTGCCGAGGCGATTTTGGCGCAGTTCAGCGGCGCGGCTGCGGTCGCGGCGGAGTGAAGCGCACAGTGTACACCACGCGTACACCGGCGCGGCATACGCTTGTCAGTTACCAATTGGTAAATGGGGCAGGAGTGTTGTCGCATTCTGACGGGATGGCGCGCGATGTCTGAGCCGATGGAGCTGGACGGCCGGTGCATGTGCGGCGCGGTGACGGTTACGGCCTTGGCCAGTGATCCCATTCTGCGCGCGTGCCATTGCGAGATGTGTCGGCAGCACAATTCGTTCGCGTTTGTGAATATCCGGACGGATCAGGACAGCATTGTCCTCAATGGGCCGGTGAAGGTGTTCAAGTCCTCCGACTGGGCGCAGCGCGCCTTTTGCGGCACCTGTGGTTCGACCCTGTGGTATGGGTCGCAGCATGACGGCAGCCGCAATCTGGCGGCAGGGCTGTTCGCGAACGCGGGCAAGGTGCCGCTGGCACAGGAATATTTTGTGGACGTGTGCATGATCGGCAACGGGTTTGCCGGCGGCCACGAGAAACTGACAAGACAACAAACCTTTGCGCTTTTTGCGCCCGATGAAGGAGACGCCGAATGACAAAATATGATGACGCATGGGTCGCCCGCGAAGAAGCGAAACGCGCATTTATGGCCGAAAAGGGCCTCTATTCCCCCGAGGAGGAGCATTCCTCCTGCGGTGTGGGTTTGGTGGTGAACATCGACGGCACGCGTTCGCGCGAGGTGGTTGAGAACGGGATCAAGGCGCTGAAGGCGATCTGGCACCGCGGTGCTGTGGATGCGGACGGCAAGACAGGCGATGGCGCGGGTATCCACGTACAGATCCCTGTGCCGTTCTTCTATGACCAGATCGGCCGCACCGGCCACAAGCCACGTATGGACGAGATGATCGCGGTGGGGCAGGTGTTCCTGCCGCGCACGAATTTCGCAGCGCAAGAAACATGCCGGACCATTGTGGAAACCGAAGTGCTGCGCATGGGCTACTATATCTATGGCTGGCGCCATGTGCCGGTGAATGTCGCCTGTCTGGGCGAGAAGGCGAATGCGACGCGGCCCGAGATCGAGCAGATCCTGATTTCCAACGCAAAAGGCGTGGACGAGGAAACCTTCGAGCGCGAGTTGTATGTGATCCGTCGCCGCATTGAAAAGGCAGCCATCGCGGCACAGGTGCCGACGCTGTATATCGCGTCCATGTCGTGCCGCAGCATCATCTACAAAGGCATGATGCTGGCCGAGCAGGTGGCTGAATTCTATCCCGACCTGATGGACAAGCGTTTCGAGAGTGCTTTTGCGATCTATCACCAGCGCTATTCCACCAACACCTTCCCGCAGTGGTGGCTGGCGCAGCCGTTCCGCATGCTGGCGCATAACGGCGAGATCAACACGCTCAAGGGCAACCTGAACTGGATGAAGTCCCACGAGATCCGCATGGCGTCGGCCACGTTTGGCGACATGGCGGAAGACATCAAGCCGATCGTTGCGGCGGGGTCTTCGGATTCAGCGGCGCTCGATTCTGTGTTCGAGGTACTGGTGCGTGCGGGGCGTTCCGCGCCGATGGCCAAGACGATGCTGGTGCCCGAGGCGTGGTCCAAGCAGGCGGTCGAGTTGCCGCAGGCATGGCGTGATATGTATTCCTACTGCAACTCCGTGATGGAGCCTTGGGATGGTCCGGCAGCCTTGGCGATGACTGATGGCCGCTGGGTTTGTGCCGGTCTGGACCGGAGCGGCTTGCGCCCCATGCGCTATGTCGTGACATCCGACGGCATGCTGATCGCCGGCTCCGAAGCGGGCATGGTCCCGTTGGACGAGGCGCGTGTGGTGCGCAAAGGCGCGCTGGGCCCTGGCCAGTTGCTGGCCGTGGATATGGCCGAGGGCAAGCTGTTTGGCGATACCGAGATCAAGGACAAGCTCTCTGCTGCGCGTCCCTTTGGCGAGTGGGTCGGCAAGATCAACGAGCTGGACGAGGCGCTGCTGGGCGTGACCGAAAAGCCGCTGTTCAGCGGGGCCGAGCTGCGCCGCCGTCAGGTAGCTGCCGGTTACACCATTGAGGAGCTGGAGCAGATTCTGGCGCCCATGGCCGAGGACGGCAAGGAAACGCTGGCCTCCATGGGGGATGATACGCCGTCCGCCGTGCTGTCGGGCAAGTACCGCCCGCTGAGCCATTTCTTCCGGCAGAACTTCTCCCAGGTCACGAACCCGCCGATCGACAGCTTGCGCGAATTCCGCGTGATGAGCCTCAAGACGCGGTTCGGGAACCTCAAGAACGTGCTGGACGAGGACAGCAGCCAGACCGAGATTCTGGTGCTGGACAGCCCGTTTGTGGGCAACGCGCAGTTTGACGAGCTGATGAGCCATTTCAACGCTGACAAGGTGACACTGGATTGTACGTTCGAGGCGGGTTCGGGCAATCTGAACGCCGCGCTCATGCGGATCAGGGCCGAGGCGGAGGACGCTGTGCGCTCGGGTGCGGGTCATATCGTGCTGACCGACCAGAACAGCGGTGAAGGCAAGGTGGCGATGCCGATGATCCTTGCGACATCTGCTGTGCACAGCCATCTGATCCGCAAGGGTCTGCGCACGTTCACGTCGCTGAACGTCCGGTCGGCCGAATGCATTGATCCGCACTATTTTGCGGTGCTGATCGGCTGTGGTGCGACCGTGGTGAACGCCTATCTGGCAGAGGATTCGCTGGCAGACCGCATCGGTCGTGGCCTGCTGGACGGTGATCTGACTGCTGCGATTGCGCGCTACCGTGAGGCGATTGATCAAGGCTTGCTCAAGATTATGGCCAAGATGGGGATTTCGGTGATCTCCTCCTATCGCGGCGGTCTGAACTTTGAGGCGGTAGGCCTGTCCCGCGCCATGGTGGCGGAGTATTTCCCCGGTATGACCAGCCGTATCAGCGGCATTGGTGTGAGCGGCATCCAGCACAAGGCGGAGGAAGTTCACGCCAAGGGTTGGGCCACAAGCGACAGCGTTCTGCCGATTGGCGGCTTCTACAAGTCCCGCAAATCCGGCGAGACCCACGCGTGGGAAGCGACCAGCATGCACATGTTGCAGCAGGCCTGTAACCGTGCATCCTACGAGATGTGGAAGCAGTATTCAGCCAAGATGCAGAGCAATCCGCCGATCCATCTGCGCGACCTGCTGGACCTCAAGACGTTGGGAGCACCTGTGCCGCTGGAGGAAGTGGAGAGCATCACCGCGATCCGCAAACGCTTTGTCACGCCAGGCATGTCCTTGGGCGCGCTGAGCCCTGAGGCGCATAAGACGCTGAACGTGGCGATGAACCGTATTGGTGCGAAATCCGACAGTGGCGAGGGCGGTGAAGACCCTGCGCACTTCCTGCCGGAGCCAAATGGCGACAACCCGTCTGCGAAGATCAAGCAGGTGGCGTCGGGCCGTTTTGGTGTGACAGCCGAGTATCTGAACCAGTGTGAAGAGCTGGAGATCAAGGTGGCACAAGGCGCCAAGCCCGGCGAGGGCGGCCAGTTGCCCGGCATGAAGGTGACCGAGCTGATCGCGCGTCTACGCCACTCAACGCCCGGTGTGACGCTGATCTCGCCTCCGCCGCACCACGACATCTACTCGATCGAGGATCTGGCGCAGCTGATCTATGATCTCAAGCAGATCAACCCGCGCTGCAAGGTGACGGTGAAGCTTGTGGCGTCCAGTGGTGTCGGCACGATTGCAGCGGGTGTAGCGAAGGCCAAGGCGGATATCATCCTGATCTCCGGCCATAACGGCGGCACGGGTGCTTCGCCTGCGACCTCGATCAAATACGCGGGTCTGCCGTGGGAGATGGGCCTGACCGAGGCGCATCAGGTGCTGAGCATGAACAACCTTCGCGGGCGCGTCACGTTGCGCACCGATGGTGGTTTGCGCACAGGCCGCGACATTGTGATTGCCGCGATGCTGGGGGCCGAGGAATACGGCATCGGCACTGCGGCGCTGATCGCGATGGGCTGTATCATGGTGCGCCAGTGCCAGTCCAACACCTGCCCTGTGGGCGTATGTACACAGGACGAAGCGCTGCGCGGCAAGTTCACCGGCAATGCGGACAAGGTTGTCAATCTGATCACGTTCTACGCCACCGAAGTACGTGAAATTCTGGCGAGCATCGGCGCGCGGTCGCTGGATGAGGTGATCGGGCGTGCGGATCTGCTGACGCAGGTCTCGCGCGGGTCGGCGCATCTGGATGATCTGGACCTGAACCCGCTTCTGATTTCGGTCGATGCGCAGATGGATGCGATCTATGACCGGTCCAAGCCGCGCAATGCGGTGCCGGACACGCTGGACGCGCAGATTGTGGCGGATGCCGTGCGCTTCCTTGAAGATGGCGAGAAGATGCAGCTGAGCTATGCGGTGCAGAACACGCACCGCTCGGTTGGTACGCGGACCTCCAGCCACATCGTGAAGCGCTTTGGTATGCGCAACAGTCTGCAACCCAACCACCTGACAATCAACTTGTCGGGTAGTGCGGGCCAGTCGCTGGGTGCCTTTGCGGCGCCCGGTCTGAAACTGGTCGTGTCAGGGGATGCAAACGACTATGTCGGCAAGGGCCTGTCGGGTGGTACGATTGTTGTGCGGCCGCAGATGAAGTCAACGATTGTGGCGTCAGAGAACACAATCATCGGCAACACTGTGCTCTATGGTGCAACAGATGGCTACCTGTTTGCGGCGGGTCGTGCGGGCGAGCGGTTTGCCGTGCGCAACTCCGGCGCGCGGGTTGTGATCGAGGGCTGTGGCAGCAACGGGTGTGAATACATGACCGGCGGCGTCGCGGTTATCCTTGGTGATATCGGTGCCAACTTTGGCGCGGGCATGACCGGCGGGATGGCCTATCTCTATGATCCACAAGGACGTGCGACAATGCGGATGAACCATGAAACACTGGTTCATTGCGCCGTTGCGAAGGGCCATTGGGAGCATGAGCTGAAGACGCTGATCGAGCTTCATTCAGCAGAGACGGGCAGCCGCAAGGCCGCTGACATCCTGCAACACTGGGACCTCGAGAAAGAGAACTTTGTGCAGATATGCCCCAAGGAAATGCTGAGCCGTATTCCCGCACCACTGGCCACTGGTCCCGAGGCTGTACCGGCAGAGTAGGCAGAAAAACACCTGTGTCAGCGAAAAAGTCTGTTTCTTTCGCTGACACAGAATGACCTTTTTTGGAAACAATGACGGGCGAAGTTTTGGCTTAATTCAGGTGCATGCTGCATGTGAATTAAACCAGAGGTGCCCATCATGCCAGCGACCATCATTGATCCGGTTCTCCATCCAGATAAAATGCGCAGCCCGGTCGGTGCGTTTGCCGCTGGTGTGCGGATCGAGACGCCGGATGGCCTTCGCCTGATCGAGCATATTGTTGTTGGTGACAGGGTAAATACTGTTGATGCAGGCGCACAGGTGGTGCGGGCGGTCCAGCGCCGGACGCGCCGCGCCACGGGTCGCGATGCACCGGTCCGCTTTGCAGCGGGTAGCATCGGGAATGCGCAGGTGCTCATGGTGGCCCCGACGCAGCGGATCCTGATTTCCGACTGGCGGGCCGAGTTGCTACTGGGCTGCGACGAGGTGTTGGTTGCCGCAATGGAGTTCGTCAACGGGCACGACGTTCATGTGGTTGAAGGCGGCATGGTCGACTATTTCCACTTACTGTTTGATCAAAGTCAGATCATATTTGCAGAAGGCTGCACTTTTGAGTGCGCTTTGCCCGAGATGATGGCTCGCTCGACCCGCGCTATTTTTGGACAGCAGGAAGTGACAGGGCCTGAAGTGGCTTGTTTGCTCGCCGCTTAACGATTTTTAAATAAAACACATAAAGGAATACCAGAATGACACTGACCTGCAGTTACCACCGCCTGTTTTTCGCCGTTTTCAGCATTGTCTCGTTAAACAGCTGTGCCGGGTTCGCATGAATCCTGTGCGTGCCCTTGAGAACACGGCGCGCGATGTTCTGACATGCACCTGTGAGGACCGTTCACAAGCGGTTTGCGCGCACGTATAGCTTTAGCATGGCGAAGCGTACCCCTAAATCCAGATCCAAGGCGGACAAGGCATCGCCCGAATCCGCCCCGCGCCCGACGCTGCGCAAGCGTTTGCGCCGTGCGGTGTGGCGTACTGTGGTGGTGTGTTTCCTGGCGGTGGCCGCGGCGGTCCTGTTGGGCCGCGTTGTGAACCCGCCCACTACGATCTACATGTTCTCCGAGGGTCGTCGCCTTGGTGGTGTGGACCATCAATGGGTGCCGATGCGGGATATCGCGCCTGTCATGGCGCGCGCTGTCGTGGCCGCGGAGGATGCCAATTTCTGCCAGCACTGGGGATTCGATGTACGCGCGATCAAGCTGGCGATTGCAGAAGGGTCCAACCGCGGGGCGTCCACGCTGAGCCAGCAAACAGTCAAGAATGTCTACCTGTGGCACGGTCGGACGTGGGTGCGTAAAGCGCTGGAAGCGGCAATTACGCCTTTGGTGGAGGCTTTGTGGAGCAAGAGGCGTATCGTGGAAGTCTACCTGAACGTCGCCGAGTTTGATGAGGGCGTGTTTGGTGTGGAGCTGCTGCGCGGCACTACTTTGGGGTTGGTCCCGAGGCGCTGAGCGAGCGGCAGGCATCCCAACTTGCGGCTGTGTTACCCTCGCCCAAGACGCGCAGTGCCTCGCGGCCCACGGCCTATCTGAAAAAGCGCGCGGCGCAGATACGTTCGGGCGCTGCTACAATCCGCGCAGACGGACGCGCGGCCTGTTTCGAGAGTTGAATAATCACGCAGCGCAAGGCATGGAGGGGGGGTACCCCCTTTTTCGGATTTCTTCATGGCCCGCCTGTTCCACGTCCCGCTTTCACCGCACTGCCGCAAAGTCCGGCTGTCTCTTGCTGAGAAAAAAATCGAGGTGGAGTTGGTGGAAGAGCGGTACTGGGAAAAGGACCCGGACTTCCTCCGACGCAATCCTGCGGGCAAGGTGCCGGTGTTGCGTCTTGACGGGATCATGATGTCCGAGAGTGCCGCGATCTGCGAATACATCGAGGAGACGCGGCCCGAACCCTCGCTGCTACCGTCTGATTCTGTGCAGAAGCTGGAAGTGCGGCGGCTGGTCAGCTGGTTTGACGATAAATTCCATCACGAGGTCACCAGCAAGCTGCTCTACGAGCGGGTGAACAAGAAGATGATGAAGGCGGGCTATCCCGACAGCAAGAACGTGAAGGCGGGCGCAAAGGCGATCAAGTTTCACCTGGGCTATATGACGTGGTTGCTGGACCATCGCCGCTGGCTGGCGGGTGATAACATGACGCTGGCGGATTTTGCGGCGGCGGCACATTTGTCTGCGCTGGATTATATCTCGGACGTGGATTGGAACAGTTGCCCCGAGGTGAAGGACTGGTACGCCAAGATAAAATCCCGGCCTGCATTCCGGTCGATTCTGGCCGATCAGGTACCGGGATTCACGCCGCCGAAGCATTATAATGATCTGGATTTTTGAGCGGGATTTACGTGCGGGCAGCAGTGCTTGTGGAGGGTGCGGAATTGAGTTTAGGGGCACAATGAATAATGGGCGTTAAGGAGCGCCTTGTTACTCAGGCTTTGGCCGAGGGGTTTGTGGCCTGTCGGGTGTGCAGACCCGATGCGGTGCCGGAGGTGCCTGCGCGGCTGGGTGCGTTTCTGGAGGCGGGATACCACGGGCAGATGGGCTGGATGGAAGAGCGCGTGAGCTGGCGCGGGGATCCATCCGTTTTGTGGCCCGAGGCGCGGTCTGTGATCATGTTGGCGGAGAGTTATGCGCCCGAGCATGATCCGTTGGCGGTGCTGGATCAGCCTGATTTGGGCGCGGTGTCCGTCTATGCGCAGGGGCGTGATTATCATGACATCGTGAAGAAACGGCTCAAGCGGTTGGCGCGGTGGCTGATCGAGCAGGAGCCCTGTCAGGTGAAGGTGTTTGTGGACACGGCGCCTGTCCCTGAGAAGGCGTTGGCGCAGGCGGCGGGGTTGGGCTGGCAGGGCAAGCATGCCAATGTTGTAAGCCGGGATTGGGGCAATTGGGCTTTTTTAGGCTCTGTTTTCACGACCCTGGAGTTGGAGCCTGATGCGCCGGAGGTTGACCGATGTGGCAGCTGCCGGGCCTGTCAGGATGTCTGTCCGACAGATGCGTTCCCCGAGCCTTACAGGCTGGATGCGCGGCGGTGTATCTCTTACCTGACGATCGAGCATAAGGGGCCTGTGGACGAGGCACTGCGGGGCCGTTTGGGCAACCGGATTTATGGGTGTGATGACTGTCTGGCAGTGTGCCCGTGGAACAAGTTTGCCGTGGCGGCGAGTGATATGCGGTATCATGGCGCCGCGGGCGGCACGTTGGCGGAGCTGGTTGTTTTGGATGATGCGGCGTTCAGGTTGCGGTTTTCCGGCTCGCCCATCAAGCGGATCGGGCGGGACCGGTTTGTGCGCAATGTGCTGTATGCGATCGGGAATTCCGGTGATGCCGCGATGGCGTGTCATGCGAGGGCGTTGTGTGATGACCCAGACGCGACTGTGGCGGATGCGGCGCGTTGGGCTGTGGCGCAACTGGATGCCGGTTGACGCTATTGGGGCTGGTACGCCTGCTCCTATCGGGTAGAGATTTCCCAACAGTTTTGAGGAGAGGCCGATGGCGTTGCTTTTGGGCGTAGATACGGGTGGCACCTATACGGATGCGGTGATCATTCGTGACGAGCGGGAGGTAATCGCGAGCGCCAAAGCGCTGACGACGCGGCACGATCTGGCGATTGGTGTGGGGGCTGCGGTGCGGGCCGTGCTGACGCAGTCGGGCGTTGCGGCGGGGGACATTGCATTGGCATCGCTGTCCACCACTTTGGCGACGAATGCGCTGGTCGAGGGGCAGGGTGGGCGTGTGGCGCTGATCTATATTGGCTTCAAGGAGCGTGATCTGGAGACGCACGGGCTGCTGGAAGCGCTGAAGGGCGATCCACATGTGGTTCTGGCGGGCGGGCACAACCATGCGGGTGGCGAGGCTGTCGCCTTGGACGAGGAGGGGTTGCGGGCATTTCTGGTGGAGCATGGCGCGGCGGTTGGTGGCTTTGCTGTCGCGTCGCAATTTGCCACGCGCAACCCGGCGCATGAGCTGCGGGCCATGGCGCTGGTGGTGGAGCTGACAGGGCGGCCTGTGTCCGCCTCGCACCAGTTGTCGGCCAAGCTGAACGGACCGAAACGGGCGATGACGGCGGTGCTGAATGCGCGTCTGATCGGCATGATTGACCGGCTTATCGGGCGGGCAGAGGATATTTTGCGGGATATTGGCGTGGGTGCGCCGCTGATGGTGGTGCGGGGCGATGGCGCGCTGATTTCATCGGCGCAAGCGCGCGAGCGGCCGATCGAAACGATCCTGAGTGGGCCTGCGGCGTCGATTGTCGGGGCGCGCTGGATGACCGGGGCAGATCATGCGCTGGTGTCGGATATCGGTGGGACGACGACGGATGTGGCGTTGTTGAAGGACGGGCGGCCTGCGATTGATCCTGAGGGTGCGCGTGTAGGGCCATACCGCACAATGGTGGAAGCGGTCGCGATGCGCACGACCGGTCTGGGGGGCGACAGCGAGGTGCATTTTCTGTCCGAGGGCCTGCAAGGAGGTGTGAGCCTTGGGCCGCGGCGATTAGTGCCGATCTCGCTGATTGCGGTGGATGCGGGGGAGGTGGTGCATGCCACGCTGGACGCGCAGCTTCGCAGCACGCTGCCGGGAGAATTTGACGGTCGGTTTGTGCGCGCTGTTGCAGGGCAGAGCATGGAGGGGATCGGGCCGCGTGAGGATGCGCTGCTGGAGCGGATCGGCGCGGCGGTGCTGCCTCTGGGCGATATGCTGCGTAGCCGGATCGAGACAGGTGCGCTCAAGCGGTTGGTCGAGCGTGGGTTGGTGCAGGTGGCAGGGGTGACGCCCTCGGATGCGAGCCATGTGCTGGGCCTTTCGGACAGCTGGGATGCAGACGCGGCACGCAAGGCGCTGGCGTTGTTCGGACGGCGCCGGACGGGAGCGGGAGAAAGGCTGGCCGCAGAGCCTGAAGCGATGGCGCGTATGATCATTGCGCAGCTGGAGCATCAGACTGTATTGGCCCTGTTAGAGACTGCTTTTGCAGAGGAAGAGGACGGATTCGGGTTGGAGCCTGCGGTTCTGGCGCGGCATGTTCTGATGCAGCGCGGGCTGGGTGGGCATCGCGGGCTGGTGCGGCTGGAGACGGGGCTGGCGGTGCCTGTGATCGGGCTGGGGGCCAGTGCCGCAACTTACTATCCAGCGGTGGGTGAGCTGCTGGGGTGCGAGATGATCCTGCCGGAACATGCCGGCGTGGCCAACGCGATTGGCGCCGTTGTGGGGCGTGTGACGATGAGGGAGGCGGGGACTGTGACCTCGCCAAGCGAGGGGAAATACCGCGTGCATCTGCTGGAAGGTCCGCAGGATTTTGGTGACGAGGACGCGGCGCTGGACCGCTTGGAAGACGTGCTGCGCGCACGGGCTATGGCGGCGGCGGAAGCGGCGGGTGCGGCGGACATCCAGATGAGTGTCGTGCGCGATGTGCGCAGTGCGGGCGTTGAGGGGCGCCAGGTATTTGTGGAGGCCGAGATCACGGTGGAGGCCTCGGGTCGGCCACGGGTGGCTGTTTGAGGAATGACCTGTCTGCGGACAGCAATTAGAGGGTTTTCCGTTTTCGGGAACTCATTTTCATTCTTCTGAATCCGGCTGGGTGGCGAAGCGGTAAAGCTCAAGTTCTTCGGGGAGTAGAATATAGATCTCGTCCGGAGGGGTCACCAGCGCGTGCTGCATCACCAGCGGGTCTATCCCCATGGCTTCCAAGTGTACCATGACCGCCCCTTGGCCGCGTTGCACATCCTCGACCGCCAGAAAGGCAGGCAGGATCGTGTTCACCTCAAAGAAGTGCTGATGCACCCCCACTTGTGCGTCTTCGTCGATCGTGCGTGCGACACCGCCTGCCAGAACATAGGGACAAGCAGACAGGCAGATGTCGCCTGCCTCCATCACGGTGTTGAAACCCTCATCGCGCAGACGTTGACCTATCACCAAAGCGTCTGATACTGACCCGCCGGGTGAGTTCAGCTGGACCGTTTCAAACGCGGTGGTCTCTGCGTCCAGAAAGCTGTCGAACCGCTCTGCATCGCCGGGTGAAATGGCGCCTGTCATGGTGATGGATCGGTCTTGTGCCTCGAACACCAGACGCGTCGGCATGTCGCCTGTGGACGTGAAGGGCCGCGCGGGGTTGCCGTCGCGCGCAGGCGCGAGGGGCATATCCGCAGGCCGGTAGCGCCGTGTCTGGTCGCCTGGGTTCACAGGCTGGTCAAACCGTGGCTGGGTGGATGGCATGCCGATGGTGGGAAGGGCGCGCCAAAGGTCCCCGCCCATCAACGCGACCGCCAAGGCCAGTTGCAGACCAAGAAAGCCATAGATCACAGACTTTACTGTGATCCCGCGCTGTTTTGGGAGGGTGACCTCGTCAGGCATCTTGCGGCTTGTCCTGCCCCGTGCTGCTTTTTGTCTCTCCGGGTGGCGGCAGGGTTGGTGCAGGCGCAGAGGACGGCTCCTGCGCACGCCGCAGCGCTTCTTCCATTCCTGTCACGGCATTCAGGGCGGCGCGCAACTCGGCGATGGTCATGGTATCCTCTACCCCTACACGCGCCTTGCCTGACCTGATGGCGGCATGGGTGATCGCAAGGATGAAGACCAGCACCGCAGGCAACAGATCAATCGCAATGGCACCCGCCCAGCTGGGGGCAAAATTGGCGGCATAGCGGATTACCGCATCGGCTGTGCTGATCGGCGTGTAGATGATATCGGCGGGCTTGGGCATCGCGATCACCGCATCGGCAGCGCGGCGCAGGGTTTCAGCACGTTGACCTAGAACCTGCAAAACCGACCGGATTGTCGATTGCTGACCTGCGCGGCTTTCTTCTGTCCTCCCGTCAAGCTCGGGGAGGACGACCGACGCGCTCAGGTCTTCGGCGGCACGGCTGACCAAGGGTGCTACCGACAGTTGGCGCAGCTGTGTAATGACCCCTGACAGGCGCACGGCCTCTTCGCTGAACTGCACCGAGCGGACCTCGATCGGGCCGGGTTCGACCGTTAGTGACCGCATCCGGCTCAGGATCTGGTTGCCTTCGGAGAAGGCTGCGAAAACGAGGGGCTGCTGGGATTGAATTTGTGTCTCGAGGCCTGACAACTCATCAGATTTCTGGCGTAAGACACGGAAAACGGCACCGCGCCCGGCAAGGCCGGACAGGTCGCCCGTTGCTTCTTGCTCGGACAGGTCCTGGAACGACTGACGTACACGGGCCACATCGCGTTCCAGACCCTGGGCATTGACCGCGACTTCGTTGGCCTGTTCAAGGGCGGACTGATAGTCCTGCACGGTCTGCGCGAGATGCTGTTCAACGGCGGCTGCGCCAGCAAGTGCTGCCGCGTTCAACCAAGACGACATTGCAATGATCGCGGCGGATCCCAGTAGCATGGAGACGAACAATCCCATGCGCGCGCCCACTGTCCGCACGGCGGGTAGAAGGCGCATCAGATACGACCAAAACACGAAGATACCGACCGACACGGCGATTGAGTAACTGATTGCTGCGAAGAAACTGAGCGCGCCATTGTCATCCAGAAGCGATGTCACGCCGAGATAGGTGTATATGCCCGATGCGACAGCAAGCACCCCGAGGGCGGCGGCAGAAAAACTATCCAGCCAGCGAACGTGCGCCTCAAGCTCGGATGCATACCGCACCCCTTGCGCCTCAGCGCGCGTCAACTTCTCATTGTCCATCAAGAACCATCCCTATTTCATGTTTACCAATATGGGGGCTCAGGCGGCATTTGCCAGTGGCACACCAATGACTTACAAACTCCACCCGAGGGTCGAGGGCTTGGCAAATGCACACACCACAGGGTTGATTTACTTTTCAGGAAACGATCCTGTCTGAAAAAAGGCTGCCCGATGGTGGGGCAGCCTTTGGTTTTTACTCTGCCGCTGCGCGTTTGGGCAGGACCCAGTCCGCGCGGGGGAAGTGGCAGGTGTAGCCGTTGGGGATGCGTTCGAGATAGTCCTGATGCTCGGGCTCGGCCTCCCAGAAATCACTCACGGGTTCCAATTCAGTCACCACCTTGCCGGGCCAGATGCCCGAGGCTTCGATGTCGGCGATGGTGTCGAGGGCTGTGGCTTTCTGGTCCTCGTCCTTGTAGTAGATCGCCGAGCGATAGCTCATCCCGCGGTCGTTGCCTTGGCGGTTGAGGGTGGTGGGATCGTGGATCTGGAAGAACAGCTCCAGCAGCTCGCGGTAGCTGAATATAGAAGGGTCAAAGATCACCTCGATCGCCTCGGCATGGGTGCCGTGATTGCGGTAGGTGGCATTGGGTACATCGCCGCCGGAATAGCCGACGCGGGTCGAGACCACACCTTTGCGTTTGCGGATCAGGTCCTGCATGCCCCAGAAACATCCGCCTGCCAGTACTGCGCGTTGCGTGCTCATGCTACGTCCTCCACTTGATTGATGTATTTGCCGTATCCTTCGGCCTCCATATCATCGCGGTGAATGAACCGCAGGGAGGCAGAATTGATGCAATAGCGCAGGCCGCCACGGTCACGCGGGCCGTCTGGAAAGACGTGGCCCAAGTGGCTGTCGCCGTTTTTGCTGCGCACTTCGGTACGAACCATGCCAAGGCTGCTGTCGGTCAGCTCCTCGACATGGGCGGGCTCGATGGGTTTGGTAAAGCTGGGCCAGCCGCAGCCACTTTCGTATTTGTCGCCGGACGCGAACAGGGGTTCACCCGATACGATATCGACGTAAATCCCCGGTTCTTTGTTGTTCAAAAGCTTTCCTGTGCCCGGCCGCTCTGTCCCGCTTTCCTGCGTGACATGGAATTCTTCGGGCGACAGGGTGGCGATGACATCGGGATTTCTGGTATACTCGGTCATGGGCGTCTCCTTGCGCTGTGCTTGACTTATAAGATGGTGCTTTTGCGCGAAAATCAAAGGGGGTTCGGTGTTCGTGAAACTGTTTGTGAACTTCCGGCGTGGTTGGAGCGTATAAGGTGCAGGAGGACGTGAGATGCGGCTGATTTTCGGACTTATGATTTCGATGTGGGCAGGGATGGTGATGGCGGCGCCGCGCGATGCTGTTTTTCCATCTATTGACGGGGGCAACATAGCCTTGAGTGATTTTGCAGGGCATCCTGTACTGGTGGTCAATACCGCTTCGCAATGTGGCTTCACCTATCAGTACGACGGGCTTCAGGCGCTGTATGACCGGTATAAGGACCGTGGGCTGGTTGTTCTGGCTGTACCTTCCGATGATTTCAATCAGGAGCTGGCAAGTGCTTCGGAGGTAAAGGAGTTCTGCGAGATCAACTTCAACCTCGATCTGCCGATGACGGACCTGACCCATGTGCGCGGCACGCGGGCGCATGATTTCTACAAGGATGTGCGGGCCGAGACGGGGTTCAGTCCGCGCTGGAACTTCAACAAGGTGTTGCTGGGGCCGGATGGCAATGTGGTCGAGACGTGGGGATCGACCGCCAAGCCGGATAGCGGTGCGATTCCCCAAGCGATTGAGGCGTTATTGAACTAGGCTTTGGTCTGGCGCGAAATCTGGACGGCGAGGATACCGGCGGCGATGATTGCCACGCCGAGAATGTCGCGGGGGCCAAGCTGCTCTCCCAACAGTAGCGACGCGATGAAGACCCCGAAGAAGGGGTTGAGGAAGTGGAAGGTGGCCGCACGGGTGGCTCCGATGCGGCCGACCAGCATGAACCAGATCCATGTGGCGGCAAGCCCCGGCACCAGACAGGTGTAGGTGAAGGCAAGTGCCAGCGGCAGGCTGGGGTTCAGGCGCGGTGTCTCGAACAGCAGGGTTGCGATCACGAGAGCCGCGCAGCCCACCAGCATTTGCAGGCCAACGACCATCAGCAAATTCCCCCCCGAGGAGGCGCCGCGCACGGTGAGGGTTGCGATGGTCAGCGCCAGAACACCGACGATGCAAATGGCCACGCTGAACAGATCGGCTCCTGCGGTGATACGGGTGCCCATGATCAGGGCAACACCTGCCAGCCCTGCCACCAACCCTGCGATGCCCAGCGGACCAAGACGCTCGCCCATGAACAGCCAGGCTGCGAGGGCGACCATCAGTGGCATGGTGGAGGCGATTATGGCGGCGAAAGACGCCTCTATCGTTTGCATGGCGACGAAGAACAGGCCGAGGTAGACGGCGTTTTGCAATACGCCAAAGACGATGGTGGCGCGCCATTGGGCGCGCGTGAGGTTCCAGTTCTGACCCAGCGCGCGGGCCAATGCCACGCCGATCAGGCCGGACACCAGATACCGCAGGGATAGGGCGAACAGGGGCGAGGCATCCATGACGATGATCCGGGCGGAGGTGAACGCCGAGGACCACATCAGCGCAAACGCCAGTCCCAATCCGATTGCGCGTAAATCCATTTCTGATCTGCCTTGTGTCCTGCCTTGCGCAGACCATCGGGCAGATGGCCGCAAAGCACAACCTGCCTTAGCCGGGTCTGAAGGTCAGGCTCAGTCGCGCGCCTGTGTCGGTGATGGTATTGTTCAGGGTGCCGCCCAGATTGGAGGCGGCGGCCGCCACGATCCGCGATCCGATCCCACTGACCTTGTCGGGTTCAGGGGCCGCAGCGGCAGAACCGAGGCCTTCGTCGCTTGCCTCCAGCAGTAGCGTGTCGTCGTCCTGACGGGTCAGCGCGATGGTCACTGTCCCTTCGGCGCCATCGGGGTAGCCGTATTTGATGCTGTTTGCCACAAACTCTGACAGGATCATGCCCAGATCGGTTGCGAATTTGAACGGCAGGGTGATGTCGTCTACCTTCAGCGACACTGAAAGGGTCTCCGGGGCGCTCAGTCTCAGGCTGGTGGTGAGATCCTCCAGATAGCGGTGCATGTCCACAGAGCCGGACGCGCCGGTGTCTTGTAACTGCTCATGCAGTGCAGACATCCCGTCGATGCGGCGGCTCACCGCCTCCAGCGCCTGCCGCGCTGTGTCATCCTCGACCGCGCGTGTGTAGAGGCGGATCATGGAGGATGTGGCCTGCAGTGAGTTCTTGATGCGGTGGTCCATCTCGGCGCGCAGATCGTGTGCGCTTCGCAGGGCGCGGCGCAGTTCGAGTTGTTTCATGACTTGCGTGGACAAGGTGCGCAGCGCTTTGCGCTGAAAATCGTTCAAGGTCCGCGGGTGGTTGTCGAGAACGCAGAGCGTGCCCAGAGGCATGCCGTCATGTGCGACAAGGCGCGCGCCAGCGTAAAACCGCAGACCTGGGGTACCGAGGCACAGCGGGTTATCCGCCATGCGCGGATCGGCCAGCGTATCCGGGATCTCGACGAAATCATCTTGCAGGATCACATGTGAGCAGATCGAGGTTTCCAACGGCGTCTCGCGTACGCCCAAGCCTACCTCGGCTTTGAACCACTGGCGCGTTTCGTCGATGATATTGACCACGGAAATCGGGGTTTCGCAGATCTCGGAGGCGAGGGCCACGATATCGTCAAAGTCCTGCTCTTGCGGGGTGTCGAGGATGTCATAGCCGTGAAGCGTGCGAAGGCGCTCAGCTTGATCGGGATGGGGGGCTGCGCGCATCTAATTTCCACGTTTGTTCGAAAGGTAAGGGGCCCGCCTGCCGGGATTTCGTCTATTTAGGATGATTTCTGGCGACGTTGCAAGAAACGAAAAAGGGCCGCCCAGACGGACGACCCTGATACCTGACCTTGCAGAGGTCTTAGCCGTTGACGCTGTCTTTGAGCGCTTTGGCGATGGTCATTTTCACAACCTTGTCGGCTTCTTTCTTGAACTGTTCGCCGGTCGCAGGGTTACGCACCATACGCTCGGGACGCTCGCGGCAATAGATTTTGCCAACGCCGGGAAGGGTAACAGCACCGCCACCGGACACTTCTTTGGTGATCAGTGCGCATACTGCGTCCAGTGCCGCGCCTGCGGATTTTTTGTCTGTGCCCATTTCGTCTGCCAGTGCGGCTACGAGCTGGGTCTTTGTCATTGGTTTGGTCGCCATTTTATTCTCCTCGGCTGCCCGACTATTGGGCCTCATTCGCGGAATGTAACGGTATGTAGGGAGCAAGCACAACGAATACCGTCATATTTTCAGGCGAAATGGCGGGTTTTTTGCGTTTTTTCGGCTGGTTCCGGCCTAAAGAAAGGCCGTTTCGTCGAAAGAGCGCAGTTTCCGGCTGTGAATCCGCTCCAGCGGCATGCCGCGGAGTTGTTCCATTGCGCGGATTCCGATCATCAAATGGCGTGCCACTTGGGTTTTGTAGAAGTCCGACGCCATGCCTGGCAGCTTCAATTCCCCGTGCAGGGGTTTGTCCGAGACGCACAGCAGTGTGCCGTAGGGCACGCGGAAGCGGTAGCCGTTAGCGGCGATGGTGGCACTTTCCATGTCGAGCGCGATGGCGCGGGACTGGCTGAGGCGCTGGACCGGGCCGGACTGGTCGCGTAGCTCCCAGTTGCGGTTGTCGATGGTGGCCACTGTCCCCGTGCGCATGATGCGTTTGAGCTCGTACCCCTCCAACTGTGTCACCTGCTCGACCGCGTCTTCGAGCGCGATCTGGATTTCGGCCAGTGCGGGGATGGGCACCCAGACGGGCAGATCGTCATCCAGTACGTGGTCTTCGCGTAGATAGGCGTGGGCGAGCACAAAGTCACCCAACGCCTGCGTGTTGCGCAGACCCGCGCAGTGGCCCACCATCAGCCAGGCATGCGGACGCAGGACGGCAATGTGATCAGTGGCCGTCTTGGCGTTGGACGGACCGACGCCGATGTTAACGAGCGTGATGCCCGAGCCATCCGCGCGCTTGAGGTGATAGGTTGGCATTTGCGGTGTTTTCGCAGACGCCTCGATCGGCGTGTCGCCGTCGGTGATCTCCTGATTGCCGGTCGAGACAAAGGCGGTATAGCCGCTGGCAGGATCGCGCAGTTGCTGGCGGGCGTATTCCTCGAACTCGGCCACGTAGAACTGGTAGTTGGTGAACAGGACGTGACACTGGAAATGGTCGGGGTCCGTTGCGGTGTAATGGGTCAGGCGGGCGAGCGAATAGTCCACGCGCTGGGCGGTAAAGGGCGCCAGTGGTGCCACACCATCCGCAGGTGCAAAGGTGCCGTTGACGATGTCATCATTGGTGGTGCTGAGGTCCGGCACGTCAAAGACATCGCGCAGGGTGAAGTCGGCAGCCCCTTCCTGTGGAACCGTGATGCCGGTCTCAGTGCCCATAGCAAAGTGAACGGGGATGGGTGTCTTGGACGGGCCGATGATCACGGGCTGGCCGTGGTTCTTGATCAGCAGGCCGATCTGCTGGATCAGGTAATTGCGGAACAAATCGGGCCGCGTGATGGTCGAGGCATAGGTGCCCGGTCCTGCGACGTGACCGAAGCTGAGCCGGGTGTCCACATGGGCGTATGAGGACGTGGTCAGGCGTACCTCGGGGTAGAAGGCGCGAATACGCGTGTCGGGGGGCGTTTCGGTCATGGCGCTGGTGAACTGGTCGCGCAGGAAATCGACGGCTTGGGAATAGAGCTCGGTCAGCCGGTCAACGGCGGCGGTGGCATCGGTGAACGCTTCCGCTTTGGGGGCGTTCGGTGTGCGGATCTGAAACTGCTTCATAAGTCTTCATTCTTTGCTTTTAAACAGGGTGCCGATTTTTTGCAGGATCTCATCGCTGCTGTCGCTGTCTTTCAGGCCCAGCGATTCAACAGTGCGCATGAGCTCCATCTCATAGGCCAGATCGGCCTCGGTCGGTTCAGGTGTGACGGAGGTGACCCAACGGGCGAAGGCGTCTGTGGTCTCGGGGTCGCCGTACTCGGGGAAATCGCTGATCCCGATATCGCGCGCGTTGGCGGGCATATCGAGACCAAAGCGGTCTTTTAGGAACCGTTGCAGCGCGGCGGGCGGCACCGGTTTGTGGTTGTCGTCGAATTCGCCCAGATCGTAGATGCCGTGATAGTCGAACAGTGCCTGAAGCGGTGTTATGCCTGTCTGCTCCAGCGCGCCCGGCTCAGGGTATCCCATAGCCAGAAATTGCAGCAACACCATCGGATCGTCGGTGATGATGCCCATTGTATCATGGCCCATGTGGACAAACTGCTGTTTGCCACTCTCGTCCAGCCAGATTGCGGCGCGCCCGCCGTCGCCGGAGGTGGTGGCGATTTCTGCGATACGGTTGTCGATCTCCGCATCGGGCGCGGACCAGTGGCCGGTAAAGGGCAGGGTGCTGCCACCGAAGGTGACGTGACTGGCGCCGGGGTGGCTCAGGTATTGGGCTGGATAGATCGACAGCCAATGACCCTCGGGCGCGCCGCCCTCGCGGACATGATGCCAGCCCTGATCCTCCAGCCAGTCGAATGTCTCGATCAGTTCGGGCGGCAGATCGACCCAGTCCGGCATAAGTGCCGCAAGGTTTTGCGCAAAAGTTTTCACGAGACGATCACATCCATGAATTCAAAGGTGCGCACATCGACAAGGCCCAGATCGGAAATCCGCAGCTCTGGGATGACAACAAGCGCCAAAAGGGAGTGTTGCATGTAGGCGTTGTTGAGCGTGCAGCCGCAGTCACGCATCGCCTGCATCATCGCATCTGTCTTGGCGGCAACGTCATGCGCGGGGCTGTCGGACATCAGGCCTGCGATGGGCAGGTCGATGGTGGCCAGTTCCGCGCCGTCCTTGAAGATCGTGATCCCGCCACCCAGCGCGCGGAGGTGGTTGGCCGCGAGCGCCATGTTGTCCGCGTCGGTGCCCACCACGATCATGTGGTGGCTATCATGCGCCACGGTCGAGGCCATGGCCATGCTGCCGGTATAGCCGAACCCCGAAACCAGTGCATTGACCACGCCACCAGTGGCGCGGTGCCGCTCTACCAGTGCGATTTGCGCGACATCGCCATGGGCAGTGACGCGGCCTTCGGTCACTGGCAGCTCGAATTGAAGGGCCTTGGTGGGCGCCTGATTTTCGACCACGCCGATGACGTTTGCGGTAACGGCATTGGCACCTGCGGGGGCCGTGATGGTGAAATCGGCTGCGCGCAGGTCACGCGCCATGTTGACGGTCTGGCGCGCGTGGTCGGGCCATGGGTAGTGCGGGCAGTCCACAAGGCATTCGCCATCCTGTGCAACGACCTGCCCGCGCGCGATGACCAGCTCGATCGGCAGGCTACGCAGATCGGAGGTCAGGATCACGTCGGCCCGTCTGCCGGGGGTGAGCGATCCCAGCTCGCGTTCCAGCCCGAAATGGGTGGCGGTGTTGATGGTCGCCATCTGGAGCGCCACGAGCGGATCACAACCGCAGTCGATTGCATGGCGCAGCACGCGGTTCATGTGGCCGTCATTCACCAGCGTGCCGGAGTGGCAGTCATCGGTACACAAGATCATGTTGCGCGGGTCCAGGCCGCGCTCGGTGATGGCCGTGATCTGGCTTTCGACATCATACCATGCCGAGCCAAGACGGATCATCGCCCGCATCCCTTGTCGCATCCGCGCAATGGCGTCTTCCTCGCAGGTGCCTTCATGGTCATCCGCAGGGCCGCCCGCCACATAGGCCGCAAACGCCGGTCCCAGATCTGGCGAGGCGTAGTGCCCGCCCACGGTTTTGCCTGTACGCTGTGTCGCCGCAATTTCGGCGAGCATCTGCGGGTCGGCGTTGATCACGCCGGGAAAGTTCATCATCTCGCCCAGACCGATGATACCTTCCCATGCCATCGCCTGCGCCACATCTTCGGCGGTGATCTCGAATCCTGTTGTTTCCATACCCGGTGCGCTGGGCGCACAGGAGGGCATCTGGGTGAAGATGTTCACGGGCTGCATGAGTGCCTCGTCATGCATCATCCGCACGCCTTCAAGCCCAAGCACATTGGCGATCTCGTGCGGATCGGTGAACATGGTTGTTGTGCCGTGGGGGATCACGGCGCGGGCAAATTCGGCGGGGGTGAGCATACCGCTCTCGATGTGCATGTGCCCGTCGCAAAGACCGGGGATCATGTAGCGGCCCTTCGCCTCGATCACCAGTGTGTCCGGCCCGCGACAATGATCGGCGGAGGGGCCGACAAAAGCGATGCGCCCTTGCACGATCGCAATGTCATGATCGGGAAGGGTTTCGCGTGTGTGAACATTCACCCAGATGCCGCCGGTGATGATCATGTCGGCAGGGCTGCGGCCTGCGGCGACATTCACCAGATCGGCGGCCACATCTGGCCATTTTGGAAAACTTGTATGTGTCATATCGCAACATTCCACAGGGTCGGCGCATGTTCAAGCGGCAGTAAGGCAGATGGCGTTTGTGTGATGTTACAAGCGGGATGGACCTTAGGATTTTGGGGTGGTTAGGTGGACTGAAAAAAGGGAGCCTCTAATGACCGCCACAGAAATGAAACCCAACATGAAGAACTGGCAAGAGCGGGTGGATCTGGCTGCCGCTTTTCGCTGGACTGCGCGGCTGGACATGCACGAAGGGGTTGCCAACCATTTCTCGCTGGCGGTGAATGACAGCGGGTCACAATTTCTGATGAACCCTAACCAGATGCATTTCGGCCGCATCAAGGCTTCGGATCTGCTGCTGATCGACGCGGATGATCCCGAAACCTACGAAGGTCCGAACGCGCCCGATCCCACTGCGTGGGGGCTGCATGGTGGTGTGCATGCGGCCTGTCGTCATGCGCGCTGTGTGATGCACGTCCATTCTATCTTTGCCACTGTGCTGGCCTGCCTTGAGGACAGCCGCCTGCCGCCGATTGACCAGAACTGCTGCACCTTTTTCAACCGCGTCGTGATTGACGAAGATTACGGCGGATTGGCCTTCGAGGATGAAGGCGCGCGCTGTGCCAGGTTGCTGACCGACCCCAAGCAAAAGGTGATGGTCATGGGCAGCCATGGCGTGTTGGTGATCGGTGATACCGTAGCCGAGACTTTCAACCGCCTCTACTATTTCGAACGTGCCGCCGAGACCTATATCCGCGCCCTGCAAACCGGCCTGCCATTGCGCCGGATCAGTGACGAGATTGCGGAGAAAACTGCGCAGGAGCTGGAGAACTATCCCGAGCAGGACGCGCGCCATCTGGCAGAGCTGAAAGCGATACTGGACAGTGAAGGTTCGGACTACGCGCGATAACAAGGGGACGGACATGATTTACGGGCTGAGCGAAGAGCACACGATGATCGCGGATACGGTGCGGTCGTTTGTGGAAAAAGAGATCTATCCGCACGAGGCGCTGGTGGAGCGCACCGGCGAAGTGCCCGACGAGATTGCGCAGCAGATCAAACGCAAGGCCATCGAGCTCGGCTTCTACGCCTGCAATTTCCCCAAAAGTGTCGGCTGTGCGGGTCTGAATCATGTCGAATTTGCCCTGGTGGAGCGTGAGCTCGGGCGCGGGTCCATGGCGCTCAACCACTTCTTTGGACGGCCGCAGAATATTCTGATGGCTTGCGAAGGAGACCAGATCGAGCGGTATCTGATGCCCGCTGTCCGTGGTGAGCGGATGGATGCGCTCGCGATGACCGAACCGGGTGCCGGATCGGATGTGCGCGGCATGAAATGTGCCGCTGTGCGAGATGGTGGCGACTGGGTCGCGAACGGGACCAAACATTTCATTTCGGGTGCGGAGCACGCAGATTTCGTCATCGTTTTTATCGCTACAGGTGAGGACCAGACGCCCAAAGGTCCTAAAAAGCGGATCACTGCGTTTCTGGTAGACCGTGGCTCGCCCGGGTTCACTATCCGCGACGGGTACAAATCCGTCAGCCACCGCGGCTATAAGAACATGATCCTGGAATTTGATGACTGCCGCTTGTCCGATGCCCAAGTGCTTGGCGAGGTCGATAGCGGCTTCGAGGTTATGAACACATGGCTCTATGCTACGCGGATCACAGTTGCTGCCATGAGCGTGGGCCGCGCGCGGCGTGTGTTCGACTATGCGCTGGGCTACGCGGCGGAGCGCGAGCAGTTCGGTCAGAAGATCGGCAAGTTCCAAGGCGTCTCTTTCCAGTTGGCTGATATGATCACCGAGATTGACGCGGCCGATTTACTGACACTTGCCGCTGCGGAGCGTCTGGATAAAGGGCTGCCAGCCAACCGCGAAATCGCGAGCGCCAAGCTCTATGCGAGTGAGATGTTGGCACGGGTGACGGACGCGGCAATCCAGGTGCATGGGGGTATGGGGCTGATGGATGATTATCCACTTGAGCGGTTCTGGCGCGATGCGCGCGTAGAGCGGATTTGGGACGGGACATCGGAAATCCAGAGACATATCATCAGCCGCGAATTGCTCCGGGCGCTGGGTGCGTGAGAAGTTTTTTGTCGTGCACCTGCGCACATCTGGAGGGGGACCAGTCCCCCATCGGCAAAAGGCCGATTCCCCCAGGGATATTTAGAGCCAAAAGAAATAGGGGAGCCCATTTTTGTGCTCCCCTAAGACAAATGGTTGGACCATTTCCCTTGGCGCGGCCATCGGCGTCCCCGCCTGTCCCGCGAGTACAGTATCTCGCGATTCTGGTTAAAGAGTGGTTATTTCTTTTGGCCATAAATATCCCCGCCGGAGGCATAAATCTCTTTTGGAGGAACAGCCGGGATGCTGTGTGATCTTTCGCGTCTTTTACGGCCGCATTCGATTGCGGTGATTGGCGGTGGGGCGTGGTGCACCCAGATCGTCAGACAGTCCCGACGCATGGGTTTTACCGGTTGTATTGATGTTGTTAATCCGCGTTGTCCACTTGTTGAGGGGCTGCAGGCGGTGGCGAATTTGTCGGAGCTGGAATCGCCGCCGGATGCGGTTTTCATTGGTGTTAACCGGTGGGCGACGATTGAGGTCGTCGATCGGTTGTCGCAATTAGGTGCTGGTGGTGCAGTTTGTTTTGCTTCGGGGTTTTCGGAAGCAGCGGCAGAGGATGAAGAGGGCGCTAATTTGCAGGCGCAATTGGTCGCGGCGGCTGGCAATATGCCGATTTTGGGGCCAAACTGCTATGGTTTTATCAATGCTTTGGATGGTGCATTGTTGTGGCCGGACCAGCACGGTTGTGTCGCGGTGGACCGAGGTGTGGCGATCCTGACGCAGTCTTCCAATATCGCCATTAATCTTTCGATGCAGTTACGTGGTTTGCCGATCGCCTATGTCGTGGCTTGCGGAAACATGGCGCAGATATCGCAGGCGCAAATTGCGCTCGAGTTGCTGGACGATCCGCGTGTCTCGGCCATTGGCTTGCACATCGAAGGGTTCGGGGATCTCGCTGCGTGGCATGCGCTGGCGCACAAAGCGCATGAGCGGAATGTGCCGCTGGTTGCGTTGAAAGTGGGTCGCTCGGAACAGGCGCAGAAGGCTGCGGTATCGCATACGGCGTCTCTGGCCGGGAGCGATGCCGGGGCTACGGCGTTGTTGGCGCGATTGGGTATCGGGCGCGTTGATGATTTGCCGACCTTTCTGGAGGCGCTCAAGCTGTTGCATATGGTGGGGCCGCTGGATGCGCCGACGTTGTCTTCGATCAGTTGTTCGGGAGGCGAGGCAAGTCTGGCATCGGATGCGGTTGTCGGGTCTGGGCTGGAATTTCCCACGCTTACAGGTGCGCAGCATGGTGCTTTGGGGGCAGCTTTGGGGCCGATGGTCGCGCTGGGCAATCCGCTGGACTACCACACTTACGTCTGGCGCGATGTCGACAAGATGACGGCGGCCTGGTTGCCAATGGTTGCGGCGCATATCGGTTTGACGCTGATCATTGTGGACTATCCGCACACGGACGCTGCGGATTGGGCGTGCGCCACCGAGGCGGCGCTTGCGGTTCGGGCGCGCAGCGGGCGGCCTGTGGCGGTGGTTGCCACCCTGCCCGAGTTGATGCCACCCGAGGTCGCCGCCCGATTGATTGCGGGCGGTGTTGTGCCGATGATGGGCTTGCGCGAGGCGGTTGCGGCGGCTGCCGTGGCCGCGACGTTGCAAAAACCTGCGGAGGCTATGGTGCTGGAGCCCGGCACTGCGCGTGAGGGGATTTTGGTAGATGAGGGCGCGGCGAAGGCTGCGTTGGCAGCGTTTGGCGTGGCTGTGCCGCGCGGGTCGGTTACGGATGCGAAGGGGTTGGTGACGGCTGCGGCGATGCTGGACGGACCGTTGGTGCTTAAGGTGACGGGGCTGGCGCATAAATCCGAGGCGGGGGCGGTCCGGCTTGGGCTTGGGGCTGACGAGCTCGTGGAGGCGGCGTGGAGCATGCCGGAAGGGGCCTATCTGGTCGAGCAGATGGTGCAGGGGGCGGTGGCCGAACTGCTGGTGGGGGTGTTGCGCGATCCGGCGCATGGGTTTGTCCTGACTGTGGGCGCGGGCGGAGTGCTGGCGGAATTGTGGCAGGACACTGCATCGCTGCTCGTCCCGGCCAGCGCGGCATCGGTGGAGCGCGCGTTGCGGTCCTTGCGGATCTGGCCGATGATTGTGGGTTACCGTGGCAAGCCCGCTGCCGATCTGGATGCCGTGTTGGCGGCGATCATGGCCTTACAGGAATACGTCATTGCCAATGTAGACCGCGTCAGCGAGGTAGAGATCAACCCGCTGATGTGTACCCCCGATGCGGCCATTGCCGTTGATGCGTTGCTGCGCCGAGCCTGAGGAGAAGACTATGGACCCGATCAAAACCCGCCGTGATGGCGCTATTCTGGAAGTGACGCTGGACCGGCCCAAGGCCAATGCGATTGATCTGGCGACCTCTGTGCGCATGGGCGAGGTGTTTGCAGGTTTCCGCGACGATCCTGATTTGCGCGTTGCGATCATCACGGGGGGCGGCGACAAATTTTTCTGTCCGGGGTGGGACTTGAAGGCGGCGGCAGGTGGCGACGCGGTGGATGGGGATTACGGTGTGGGCGGATTTGGCGGCCTGCAGGAGCTGCCAGGGCACAACAAGCCGGTAATTGCTGCGGTGAATGGTATTTGCTGCGGTGGTGGGCTGGAGCTGGCGCTGAGTGCGGATATGATTGTGGCGGCGGATCATGCGACCTTTGCACTGCCTGAAATCCGTTCGGGCACTGTGGCGGACGCGGCGAGCGTGAAGCTGCCCAAGCGGATCCCCTATCACATCGCGATGGAGCTGTTGCTGACAGGGCGCTGGTTCGATGCGGCGGAGGGCAAGGGCTGGGGCCTGATAAACGAGGTAGTGCCGGCGGAGCAGCTCATGGACCGCGCGTGGGAGCTGGCGCGGTTGTTGGCTTCGGGACCGCCGCTGGTCTATGCGGCAATCAAGGAGATCGTGCGCGATGCGGAAGACGCCAAGTTTCAGGACGCGATGAACCGCATCACGCGGCGACAGTTACGGAGCGTGGATATCCTCTATTCTTCGGAAGATCAGTTGGAAGGCGCGCGCGCCTTTGCGGAAAAACGCGATCCTGTATGGAAAGGCAAGTAGTCCGGCCTCCTGCCATAGTTTGGCCCGAACAAAAGGTTAGCGAAATCCCATGAATATTATGTTTGTGCATCAGAATATGCCCGGTCAGTATCGTGAGCTGGTGCAGTGGCTGGCAGCTCAGGGTGGTCACAGGATCTATTTCCTGACCCAGCGCAAGAACCCCGCACAGATCAAGGGAGTCGAGACCCGGATTTACAAAAGCCACTACACCCCCAAGCAAGACGCTTACGGACTCAGCAAGGTCTGGGAAGAAGCGACGGGGGCCGGCTTTGGTGCGGTTCTGGCGGCCAAGCAGATCGAGCAGGTGGACGGATTCAAGCCTGACATCATCGTGGGCCATGTCGGCTGGGGCGAGCTTACGTTCTTCAAACAGCTCTGGGCCGATGTCCCGATTATTGGGTTTTTCGAATATTACTACCGGCTGCACGGCGGACCGGTGAACTTTGATCCAGACGAACCTGTGAACGAGCACACGCCGTTCTTGCTGCAAGCTCGAAATGCAGTGCCCAATGCCAATTTTACGACTGTGGATCGTGGTCATAGTCCGACCAAATGGCAGCGCGACTGTTTTCCGTCCGAGATGCGCAGCAAGATCTATGTCTGCCACGACGGAATCCGCACAGACACGTTGCGCCCTGACCCTAATGCCAAGCTGAAGCTGGGCCGGATCGAGGCGCCGGTGACGCGCGACGACGAGATCGTGACATACATGGCGCGCAATCTGGAACGGATGCGCGGCTTTCACAAGTTCATGCGGGCCTTACCCGAGATCCTCGAAGCCCGACCGAACGTGCGGGTTTTGGTCATCGGTGGGAACGAGGTGTCTTATGGCGCCAAAAGCAAGAACCCAGGTGGGTTGCGCGCAGAGATGGAGGCCGAGGTGGGAAGCCGCGTCGACTGGAGCCGCGTGCATTTTCTGGGGCAGGTGCCTTACGCAGACTATCAGAAGATCATCCAGATCAGCCGCTGCCATATCTACATGACGATGCCTTTTGTGCTGTCGTGGTCCTTGCTGGAGGCGATGTCTATGGAGGCCACGGTTGTCGCCTCGGACGTAGCCCCCGTGCGCGAGGCTATGACGCATGGCGAGACGGGTTTGCTGGTGGATTTCCATGACCCGAAGGTGTTGGCGCGTCAGGTGATCGAGGTGCTGGAGCGGCCGCAGGACTTCGCCCATCTGGGACCGGCCGCACGTAAGCATGTGATTGCCGAGTATGACTTTCTGACCAAATGCCTGCCCGAACACATCGCGGAAATGAACGCGTTGTTGCCGCCGGACAAGCAGATCGGGGTGCCGGTTTAGGCGTGCCTAGTTCGCCACCGAGCTTACAACACCGAAGGTCGAGCCAATCAGCCCTGTCACTACCCGAATGCTTGAAACCGGGCTTTCGGTGGCAAGGACAAGATCGCCGGAATAGATGTTGAAATTGCGCGCCGAGAACAGCCCGTCGGATGTGGTCAGATCAATGCTGAAAACGACACGTTGTTGGCGTGGACCACGGGCACCGGCATCGAGAGCCGTCGCTGGATATTCGCGCAGGATCAACACGCCTTTCGGGTTGGCTCGGCTATCGTTCACGCCGCCAATGATTGAAAGAGCGTCAAGTGCCGAAACGGTATCGCGGTTGAAGCTGAACTGGCTCTCGGTCCCGGACGCACCCAACGACAGGAAGTAGCGTTTGTCTGCTTCGACGATTATCTGGTCGCCACCGGACAGGCGGGTGTCCAGAGTAGGATCCTCGAACAAACGCGAAAGGGACGTGCGGTAGGTCTTATTACCACGCACCAACCTGACGCGGGGGTTTGTCAGCGTTTCATTGACACCACCGGCTGCCGTTATGGCGGAGAGGACAGAGAAGTTTTGATCCGGCATTCTGATGCTGCCTGGTGCGCGAACGCCGCCGACCATATCGATGGAGTTGGTCCGGCCTTCGGACATGGAAAGCTGCACCTGTGCGCCTGGAGCCACAGACTCCATCTGGCGTTGCAGCAACTCGCGTGCGCTGTCGGGCGTGCGGCCCTCAACGCGGATCTTTCCGACATAAGGCAAAAAGATTGTACCGCTTTCTGAGACACGGACATTTGCCAGATTGGTTTGGCGAGCGCCCGGGCTCATCAAAAGGGAGTTTTCAGAGCTGTCCCAGATTATAACATCGAGGGTGTCGCCGGAACGGATGATCTGTGCATCCGAGCCGTGACTGCTGGAGAGCCAGCCATAGCTCTGCTCGCCCGTGGTTGGCCATGCCGCAACGCTAGGCAGAAGCGCTTTGGTTACCTTGTAGACTGCAAAATCCGCTTCGGGCGCGTTTGCGCCTTTGATGATCTCGGACTGGATGGCGGCACCACGGGGCAATGTGCCACAAGCTGCCAGAGTTAGGCCGAGCACAATCCAAATGGCGTGACTAGTCAGTTTGCGCATTGATTCCACCGCTCGTTCCATTGCCTATCCAGGGGCTTGGATGCGCCTTTGAATGGCGCTTGCTCCTGTCGGAAGTTATTGGCACGCAGGATACCTTATCAGTGTCGGAGGTCAATCGGTTCGGCACAACAGACCTTTCAATTACCATTCAGTACCAAGGCCAGGAACTGACTTGCGACGCAAATCTCAGACCTTTCCATGATAACGGGATGTTGTATGGATTGCTGCGTGGAAAGTTGTGCTGCAAAAGAGTCACACTTCGGGGGTGAAGTCAGTGATAGAAGCTGCTACTGGACGGTCACATTGTGGCACAGTCTGAGGGTTCTGGACGTTATGTGTAGGCGAGCGAGCTGAAAAATTCAAACCTGTGCAGGAGGCCGAACGGCCATGACACTTCGCAAACGTCTTTTTGATCTGTTCTTTGCCAGCTTGCTGGTCATTATTTTAGGTCCTGTCATCCTGTTTTTGGTCGTATATATTTACCTCAAACAGGGGCGACCGTTGTTTTACGTGGCCGAGCGGATGAAGGCGCCAGACCAGCCTTTCGGTCTGATCAAATTCCGCACAATGACTGTGGTGGACAGCGATCAGGGCGTGTCAGGTGCGCACAAGGCCTCTCGGGTGACACCGCTTGGTGCGCGGTTGCGCGCGAAGCGGCTGGATGAATTTCCGCAGCTCTGGAATATTCTGAAGGGCGATCTGTCCTTTGTAGGGCCGCGTCCGCCGCTGCGCGAATATGTCGAGCGGTTTCCCGGTATTTATTCGCAAGTGCTGAAATCACGGCCCGGCGTCACGGGACTTGCCACTATCAGGTTTCACAAACACGAAGAGCGTCTGTTGTCTCGATGCACCACTGCCAAGGAGACCGACGATGTCTATTGCCGCACCTGTGTGCCGCGCAAGGCAAAGCTCGACCTGATTTACCAGCGCAACCAGAATGTCTGCTATGACTTCGATCTGGTGTTTCAAACGATAGGCAACCTGTTTCGAAGGGGAGCACCCAAAAAACGCCGCAAGGAGTAGGGGCGTAGTTGAAACGCTGCCTGCAGTCGGTGTTTTCCGCTGATTGTAAAATATTTCCTTAATATATTTGCGTTTTGGTGTATCGAGGTCGTCATTTGCCCCGCTGTGCGCCGGGTTTTGAATGGGTCAAATTGTGCTGGACTGGATTAAATCACTCTCTAGAGCAAGCAAGCGCCGATTGATGCTGGTGCTGGATGCCGGCATGGTTGTGCTGGCGCTGATGTTTGCGTTTGCTGCTCTCGGGCTGCCCGGTGGCGTATTTGAAAACATGCGCAGCTATATGTTGCTAATGCCCTATATGTTTGTCCTGTCGGTGGGCATTTCGATCTGGTTCGGCATTTACGATATTCGCGTCAGCTCATACGATACGGCCTCTGTCGGACTGACATTTGTTCACGCCATCCTGCTGACGATCGCCTCCATCACCTTTTCCGACATTGCGGGGCTTAAGCTACCTGTCGGGTTCCACATGGTGTTTGGCGTGGTTTTCTTCTGTCTTGCGGTGGGCAGTAGGGCGGTGCTGCTGCAGTTGGTGTTGGCGGTCTACCGCTATTCCACCAAACGGACGCGCGTACTGATCTATGGCGCGGGGACTACCGGGACACAGCTGGTCTCGGCACTGCATGGTCATGAAACGATTCAGGCTGTTGCATTTGTTGATGATAACAAGGCCTTGCAAGGTATGCTGGTGCGCAGGCTGCCGGTATATTCGCCGGCCGGCATCGCTGCGCTGGTGAAGGATAAGCAGATCAACCGGGTGTTGCTGGCTGTGCCATCGCTCAGCCGCCCGAAACAGGCGCAGATCGCGCGCAAGCTTGAGCAATTGGGCCTTGAGGTCCAGACGCTGCCCTCGTTCTCCCAGCTGATCGGTGACGAGGCGCTGGTGAGCAAGCTCACACCGGTATCCGCTCGCAGTTTTCTGGGCCGTGCGGAGATCGCAAATCCGCTGGGAAAAGCCAGCTCTTGTTACGCAGGAAAGGTGGTTTTGATATCGGGCGCGGGGGGGTCTATCGGATCAGAACTTTGCCGTCAGGTGCTGGAATGCAGACCGTCAAAGCTGATCCTTTTCGAGCTGAGCGGGCTGTGTCTCTACAACATCGACATGGAACTGCGGAGCATGATCGAATACGAGTCGCTGGAGATCGAACTGGTGCCGGTCCTCGGCTCGGTCACTGATAGTCGGCAGGTGCGTAAACTGCTCGCCACGCACGGAGTTCATATCGTGCTGCACGCCGCCGCCTACAAACATGTCCCTCTGGTGGAGGCGAACCCGCTGACCGGTCTGGTCAACAACGTCTTCGGTACCCAGACGCTGGCAGAGCAGGCTGCCAAAGCGGGGGTCGAGCGTTTCATGTTGATCTCATCGGACAAGGCGGTCCGGCCCACCAATGTGATGGGCGGGTCAAAGCGGCTGGCGGAACTTGTCCTACAAGATATGGCAAGACGACAAGGGCCAGGCGGCACAGTGTTTTCGATGGTACGGTTCGGCAATGTTCTCGGCTCGTCCGGATCGGTTGTGCCTCTTTTTCAGGAGCAACTCAGCCGTGGTGGTCCGCTGACGGTGACGGACAAGGGAGTCGAGCGGTACTTTATGACCGTTCAGGAGGCTGTACAGTTGGTGTTGCAGGCCTGTGCGATCAGCCAAGGCGCAGAGGTGTTTGTTCTGGATATGGGCCAACCGGTGCCGATCCTCAAGCTGGCGCGGCAAGTGATTGAAAGTGCGGGCTATGAAGTGCGCGACGCGGACAATCCCGATGGTGATATAGAGATCGAGATTACAGGTCTGCGGCCCGGTGAGAAAATGTCCGAAGAACTGACATTGTCGGGTAATCTGATCGGAACGACCTACGGCAAGATCTTCATGGCGCAGGAGGAGGGGCTGTCCCAGATAGAGATTGCGGCGGCGTTGCGCAAGCTGCGCGAGGCCTTTGTCGCCAGTGATGAGGGTATGGCGCGAGAGGTCGTGCACAAATGGGTCGAAGGCATTGAGAGTATTACGGCAAAGGCCGACGCTTCCTGAGGGTGCGCGCAGAATTGTCACGCCATGCGCGCCACTGTCCAAAAGGACGCTGTTTTCTTGCTCTTTGCGAGCGTGCGTGTATTAATCCGCAGAAAGAAAATATGGGCAGAGAGCAATAATGAAGCGAAATCTTTCAATAATAGCCCTCTGCGCGTCATCGCTGGGTTTTAGCACGCTGATACCTGCTGTTGCCTTTTCGCAGAACGATGATGCCTTTTTCAATACGGCCAACCGTCCGACGCTGAACTTTTACGGTGTATCTGGTCTGATCGACATGCCCTCCGCCGAGATGTTGCCGGATGGCGAGATCGGGATCGGCATTTCCTCCTTCGGCGGCTCGACCCGCAGCACACTGACATTTCAGGCGACGCCACGCATTCAGGCCAGCTTTCGCTACACAGGTATCAAGGATGCAACGTTCAGCAGTTTCGACACTTACCGCGACCGCAGCTTTGACGTTCGTTTTCTGCTCAACCGAGAGGGGCGCTATCTGCCCGCCGTGACGGTCGGCCTTCAGGATTTCGCCGGTACGGGCATCTACGCGGGTGAATTCATCGCCGCGACCAAGAATTTTTCCGGCGGTCGTATTCCGGGTACGGTCAAGGCTACCGTGGGTCTGGGTTGGGGGCGGCTTGGCAGTTCGGGCGCCATCGGCGCACCCTTCGGCAGTGACCGCGCTAAATTTCAATCGGGTGGTACGGGCGGCGAGCTGTCGGTGGATCAGTGGTTCCGTGGGGATGCCGCGCCATTTGCCGGTCTTGAATGGCAGATCAATGAAAAATGGGGCCTGAAAGCCGAATACAGCTCGGACGCCTATGCGCTGGAAACCGGCAGTGATATTTTCGAGCGCAAGTCGCGCTTGAACTTCGGTGCGGAGTATCAGGTCGCCAGTGGTGTCCGGCTCGGTGGCTATTATCTTTACGGCTCGGAAGTCGGGGTGAACCTACAGTTCTTGCTGAATCCCAAGCGTCCCATTTCCCAGATGCGTATCCCGGCGCCTCGCCCCTATACAATCCGGCCAAGCCGCCGCGCAGATCCGGAAGCCTACAGCCGTGACTGGGCAGTGTCAGAGGCGGTAGCCTCGGGCGAGGTGCGTGATGCGCTGATCCCGCTGCTGGAAGCGGAAGGATTGACGTTGATCGAGGCGCGGACGACCGCATCGACCGTCGAGGTGCGCTATTCTAACGACCGCTATAACGCGACGTCGGTGTCTATCGGGCGGGTGGCGCGGCTGTTGGCCGCGATTATGCCCGCCTCGGTCGAGACATTCCGCATCGTGCCGGTCGAAAATAATCTGGCCCAGTCTGCGGTTGTGCTCCGCCGGTCCGATCTAGAGGCGCTCGAGGTTTCGCCAAACGCGCCGGATGCACTTCTGGCGGTCACCGGTTTCGAGGGGGCGACACCTCGGCTGGCGGGCAGTGCGCGCAACGAGGATTTGTTTCCCAGTGTGAACTGGTCCATCGGGCCGTATCTGTCGCGGCGCTACTTTGACCCTCGTGAGCCTATTCAGGTGGATGTGGGTCTTCAGTTCGGCATGTCGTACCAGCCAGCGCCCGGCTGGACGATCGCAGGCCAGGTCCGGCAAAGCCTGACAGGCAACGTCAGCGATGATGCGCGGGTGAATAGATCGGTTTTGCCCCGCGTGCGCACGGACGCCATCGAATACGACAGAGGGAGCTCTACGTCTCTCACGCGGCTCTATGTCAGTAAGCAATGGAAGACCTCACCTGACATCTATACTCGCGTTTCCGCAGGCTATCTCGAGAGAATGTTCGGCGGGGTGTCGGCCGAGATGTTATGGAAGCCGGTGTCCAGCCGCCTCGCCCTGGGCGCCGAGGCAAACTATGTGAAACAACGTGAATTTGATTCGTTTTTGGGGTTCCGAGACTATACTGTCGCGACTGGGCACGCGTCTGCCTACTATGAATTCGGAAATGGGTTCACCGGCCAGCTTGATGTAGGTCGCTATCTTGCAGGCGACGTCGGCGCGACCGTGTCGCTGGAGCGTGAATTTGACAACGGTTGGCGGGTTGGCGGCTTTTTCACACTTACCGACGTCTCCGCCGAGGACTTCGGCGAGGGGTCCTTTGATAAGGGGATCACTCTGTCCGTGCCGACCAGCTGGCTGTTGGGCAAGCCGGACAAGGGTGTGCGGTCCACCACTCTCCGTCCGATTACACGTGACGGCGGCGCAAGGCTCAGCGTGCCGGGGCGTCTCTATGAACAGGTTCGCAGCGGTCACCGCAAAAGCCTGGTCGGGAACTGGTCCGGAGTATGGGAATGATGTGGATGTTTAAGCGTGGAATCGGCGCCCTTCTGATGGCAGGAATGCTTGTTGGTTGCAGCTCGCAGGGAGAGTCTGACAGTTTCTCAACGCAGATCTTCGGGTCTCTGAAAGAGGCTGTCACCACGCGCCGTGAAGGGCCGCGTCCGAAAATCGTTGTGACGCCTGAAATGCTGGCGCAGACGACGATCGCCGCGCTGCAGGTAAACCCCGAGGTCCGGGGTGGGAGTGATTTTTTACGCCGCGTTGCAGCGCGTAACGATTCGTCGCTCGGAACCGTGGAGATCTGGAATTCTTCTGATAATGCGCAAGTTTTTTTGAGAAACGGTGTTGTTGTCGGAACGAGAGGTATCGGTGGTGACATAATTGCCGCGGATGCAAACGTGACGGTGCGCGCACTGCAGAATCGCTCGGGAGCCAACGGCGTTCGGACCTATACCATCTCCGACGGTGACGTGACGACGACCGAATACCGCCTCAGATGTGATCTTCGGGATATGGGCTCAGAGAGAATTTCTGTTGTGAATCTGGTGTTTAATGCCGAACATATCCAAGAAAACTGTGTTGGCGGCCCAACCGGTGATACCGTCATCCAAAATGATTATTGGGTTCAGCACACAACTGGATTGGTTCGCAAGTCACGCCAGTGGATGGGTCCAAAGACCGGGTACTTCGAGTTTGTTTTGCTTAAGGATTAGGCATTGCTGCAACGCTTGGCAAAAGTCCGCTAATGTTGTAAAGATTATTGGAGATATGGCGTTGAGAATATTTTCGATTTCAGCTATCCAACCTTTAAGAGGGCATAGTCCCGACCACGTTAATTAGAACAGGATAATCAAAATGATTAAGACACTTTCCGTAGCAGTACTTTTTGCCGTAACATCCACAATGGCATTTGCCGGCTCGCTGGCACCCTACGAAGAAACCAAAGTCGAAGACGACAAAGGTGTGTTCGTTCCGGTAAAAGGTACTGGCATCGGCCTGCCCATTTTGATTGCCGCTGCGACAACTGCTGCGGTTTTTGGTCTGGTAAGCAACTCCGACGATGAAGCAACTGCTACAACAACAACAACAACCTCGGAATAATAAGCCCTAAGTTGGCTTTTTGGTTCTAACGGCCCCTCCTTCAGGAGGGGCCGTTTTCGTTATAGATACTGCATAGTGTCTTACGTTTGGGAAGATATCTGTATGATGGATAAACGCCTGCTATCATTTGGCCATGGTTACAGCGCCCGCACCCTCGCTGGTCGGCTGGTGCCCGAGGGATGGCACATTGTCGGCACCACCCGCAGCGCCGACAAGATGGATGCGATCGCTGATACGGGTGTGGAACCATTGTTGTGGCCCGGCAGCGATCCGTCGGATTTGATTTCCGAGTTTCCTAACATCCTCATCTCCGCCGGTCCGGATTCTTCGGGTGATCCGGTTTTAATCGCTTTGCGTGCCTCCTTTGAGAAGGCGGTGCCTTCCATGCGGTGGCTGGGGTATCTTTCCACCACAGGTGTCTACGGCGATCATCAGGGCGGATGGGTAGATGAACAGACGCCGCTGACCCCCGCCACACAGCGCGGCGTCGCACGTGTTGAGGCAGAGCAGGCGTGGCAGTCTATCGAGGGTTTGCCGCTGCATATCTTCCGGCTGGCGGGTATCTACGGGCCGGGTCGCGGGCCTTTCGCCAAGGTCCGCAATGGCACGGCACAGCGCATCATCAAGAAGGGTCAGGTGTTCAGCCGGATTCACGTCGAGGACATTGCGCAGGCGTTGGAGTTGTCGCTCTGCGCACCGGCGCCAGGAGAGATCTATAACCTGTGCGATGATGATCCCGCCCCGCCACAGGATGTGATCGGCCATGCTGCGGCATTACTGGGTGTGCCGCTGCCCCCGGCTGTGGACTTTGACGCGGCGGATCTGACCCCAATGGCGCGCAGTTTCTACGGCGAAAGCAAGCGTGTGAAGAACGATCACATCAAGCAGGCGCTGGGCTGGCGTCCGCAATACCCCGACTATCGCAGTGGCCTGGCGGATATGTTGGCGCGTAGAGCGGATTAGCTGCATTTTCGCTGATATTGATCTGTTTGCCCGTCTTGTTGCTGCGCGTCCGGCACGCCATATAAGCTCGAACCCGCGCAGCACGGAGCCTCCATGACCTTCTCTCAAAAGCTAGCCCTCGTTCTCGATTCCGGTCGGGTCCGAAATTTCATTCTTGGCGTTATTCTGTTTAACGCTGTGATCTTGGGGATGGAAACCTCCGATCAGATCATGGCGCGCGCAGGCGGGGTGATCCAGCTGCTGGACAAGCTGTGTCTGGCGATCTTTGTGGTGGAATTGCTGGCAAAGCTGGTGGCCCATCGCATGCGGTTTTTCGGTGATGGCTGGAATATCTTTGACTTTGTCATTGTCGGCATCTCGCTGGTGCCGGTGGCGCAAGGGTTCTCCGCGCTGCGGGCGCTGCGGATTTTGCGGGTGTTGCGCGTTATCTCTGTCGCTCCGCGCCTGCGCCGTGTGGTTGAGGGCTTTGTCACCGCCTTGCCGGGCATGGCATCGGTGTTTCTGCTAATGGCGCTGATTTTCTATATCGCGGCTGTCATGGCGACCAAGCTGTTCGGTGGCTCATTTGATGAGTGGTTCGGCACATTGGGGCGCTCGGGCTATTCGCTTTTCCAGATCATGACGCTGGAAAGCTGGTCTATGGGTATCGTGCGTCCGGTGATGGAGATCTATCCTTTGGCGTGGATGTTCTTTGTGCCTTTTATCATGGTCACGACATTCGCGGTGGTGAACCTTCTGGTCGGTCTGATCGTGAACTCCATGCAGGACGCGCATCAGGAGGAGTCAGTCGCCAGCACAGATGCCTACCGGTTAGAGGTCAACAACAAGCTAGATGCCCTGGAGGCCAAACTGGATGCGTTGATTGCGGCGCGTAAAGATTAGGCGCGCTGCGCGCTGATCTTGGCGATGCCCAGCGTCGTCAGCACTTTCTTCTCGATCTGTTCGGCATTCATGCCCGCAACCGCATACATATCCGCAGGATTTGCCTGATCGATAAATATGTCCGGCAGCACCATGGAACGGAATTTCAAGCCGGTGTCGAACACGCCCTCTTCCGCCAGCAGCTGGGCCACATGGCTACCGAATCCGCCCACAGCACCTTCCTCGACGGTGATCAGCGCCTCATGGTCGTGTGCCAGTGACAGGATCATATCCCGGTCCAGCGGCTTGGCAAAGCGGGCGTCAGCGACAGTTGGGGTAATTCCCTTGGCGGCCAGCGCTTCGGCGGCCTTCTCGACCTCCTCCAGCCGTGTGCCGAACGACAGGATCGCGACGCGACTA
>Ga0163215_100708_pt1 | contig 41109 bp, 41 predicted proteins | sample SynspAceP_FD_185934 | JGI IMG/M metagenome (GOLD analysis project Ga0163215, IMG submission 185934) | Saline lake microbial communities from Ace Lake in Antarctica - Synechococcus sp. Ace-P (Hybrid Assembly) | ecosystem: Environmental > Aquatic > Non-marine Saline and Alkaline > Saline | place...
CCCGGTTTCGACGCTGCCGCAGATGCCTATGCCCGCGATCTGGCCCGCGATGACACCGCCAACCGCCGCCGCCGCTGGGGGCAGGCCTGTGTACTGGCGCATGAGGCCGGAGACGCGCTGGAGGCCCTCTATGCACATTTCCTGCATACTCCTTCGTCTGTCGCGCGCTATGCCGCGATCCTGCGGGGGCTTCCGTGGTCCTTTTCTGCTCATGCCAAGGACATCTGGACCTCGCCCGAGTGGGAGCTGCGCGAGAAGCTGTCAGGGGACAGTTATGGCGCGGCCTTCGGTGCCACCTGCACCCGCTTCGGCGCGGAGCATTTGCAAGGGCTGGCGGACACGCCCACCCGCGTCGATCTGGTCTACCACGGGCTGGATCTGGGACGGTTTCCCGAGCCGCCCGTGCGGGCCTTGCGCGCGGTGGATGCGCCGCTCAGCATGATGTCCGTAGGGCGTCTGGTGGAGAAGAAAGGCTTTGACACGCTGATCGACGCGCTGGCGTTGCTGCCGGACGGGCTGGACTGGAACTGGACCCATATCGGTGGCGGCGAGCTGGACGCAGTCATGCGCGCCCGCGCCGAGGCGTCGGGTGTTTCCGACCGCATCATTTGGCGCGGTGCCTGCGACCAGCCCGACGTGATCGCCGCCATGCGTGCGGCGGATCTTTTTGTGCTGCCCTCGCGGATTGCGTCAGATGGCGACAGGGACGGCCTGCCCAACGTCCTGATGGAAGCCGCCAGCCAGCTGCTCCCGATCCTCTCTACGCCCGTCTCGGCGATCCCCGAATTCATCACCGACGATGTGCACGGGCTGCTGGCGCAGGACACGCCGCAGGCTTTTGCGGACGGTATGCTGCGTGTGGCGCGGGATCCGGCACTGGGGCCGCGGCTGGCGAAGGCGGCGCACACGCGTCTGCACGCGGAATTCACCATGGCGCCCGGCATCGCCCATCTGGCCAAGCGCCTGCGCGGCATCTTGAAATCTGCCTGATGCGTCTGGCCTTCTACGCCCCGTTGAAACCGCCTGCCGATCCCGTCCCCTCGGGCGATCGTGCCATGGCGCGTGCGCTGCTGAAGGCATTTTCCCATATGGGAGCCGAAGTTGAAGTGGCCGCTACCCTACGCAGCCGCGATGGTCTCGGCGATGCCACTACCCAGACCGATCTAAAGGCGCAGGCCGATGCGCTGCTACCCGAGATCATCGACCGGGGCCGCACCTCGGGCTGGCAAGCCTGGGTGACCTATCACAACTACTACAAAGCCCCCGATTTGATCGGCCCCACCGCTGCGAAAGCGCTGGGTATCCCCTATCTGCTGGTCGAGGCTACACGCGCGCGCAAGCGGTTGGGCGGCCCTTGGGATGGCTTCGCGCGTGCTGCCGAGGCCGCCTGTGATGCGGCGGACGTGATCTTCTACCTCACCCAACGCGACCGCGAGGCGCTGGCCGCCTATGCTCCTGCGGGCCAGCATCACATCCATCTGCGCCCCTTCCTCCCCCATACGGATTTGCCGCCTGCGGCCTGTGGGACACACCTTCTAGCCGTTGGCATGATGCGCGCGGCGGCCAAACTTCCTTCCTATGCGTTGATTGCGCAGACGATGGCGCTGCTGCCGCCCAAGGTGTCATTGGATATCGCCGGTGACGGCCCCACCCGTGCGCAGGTCGAGGCGCTGATGGCACCCTTCGACGCCCGCGTCCGCTTCCTCGACGCGCTTGGGCCGGACGCGCTGGCGCAGGCCTACGGACGTGCAGGCGCGCTGATTTGGCCGGGTGTAGACGAGGCCTTCGGCATGACCTACCTCGAGGCACAATCCTACGGCCTGCCTGTGATCGCCCAGGACCGCCCCGGCGTGCGGGACGTGCTGTTTCCACGCGCCTATCCGTCGGTAAAGGACGGTGCCGCAGGGCTTGCCGCTTTGGCACAGGCGGCTCCGCCTAATCCCGAGGATATCCGCGCGCATATTGCGGCGCATCATCTGCTTCCCGCCGCTGCCGATACCTTGCGCGCAGGTCTGGCACGGGCCGGTGTGTCATGATCCGCCTCGCCCTATTGCGCCACGGACATACCGCATGGAACCGCGCGGGCCGTATTCAGGGTCGCAGCGACATTCCCCTTGATGCCACAGCCGTGGCCGAGCTTGGCGCACAATGCCTGCCGCCTCCCTGGAATGTGGCCGCGCTCTGCTCCAGTCCGCTGTCGCGCGCCGTACAAACCGCAGAACTGGTCGCAGGCCACGCGCCGCGCACCGATCCCGCACTCATGGAGATGAACTGGGGTGATTGGGAAGGGTGTGTTGCGCAGAAGCTGCGCGATAATCCCGCCCACGACCACCGCGACATCGAGACATGGGGCTGGGACTATACGCCACCGAATGGAGAAAGCCCCGCGTCCCTGCGCGCGCGGCTGGTGCCTTGGGCGCAGGCCCTGACAGAGGACACTGTGGCCGTCTGCCATATCGGCGTGATGCGGGTGTTAATGGCCCATGCGACGGGCTGGAATTTCGAGGGACCAACACCCTTTGCCGTCAAACGCAACCGGTTATTCGTGATCGAAATTGACGGGCCACGCTGGCACCTGCAATCAGAATCGGTCCGTCTGGAGAGGGCTATCCCATGAACGTAATGATCCTGGTCACGCATCTGCTGGGCACAGGCCATCTGGCGCGGGCGCTGACATTGGCCCGGGCCTATCTGGCAGCGGGGGACGAGGTGTTGGTCGTGTCCGGCGGCATGCCTGCGCCCTTGCTGGCGCGCGGCGACGTGGCCTTGGAACAACTGCCACCGCTCCGCTCGGACGGGGTCGATTTCACACGTCTGCTGGAGGATACGGGGACGGAGGCCGGTGCACCCTACCTTGCAGCCCGGCGTGAGGCTTTGCTGGCCGCTCTCTCCCGTTTCAAGCCGGACGTATTGATCACCGAGCTGTTCCCTTTTGGCCGCAGGATCTTGCGGGAGGAGTTTATCGCCTTGCTGGACGCCGCACAGGATATGACGCGCCCGCCGCTGGTTTGCGCGTCAATCCGCGACATCCTCGCGCCGCCGTCCAAGCCCAAAAAGGCCGCCTATGCCGATGACGTTGTGACGCGCTACTACGATGCTGTGCTGGTCCATTCCGATGCGGCGCTGACGCCACTGGAACTGAGCTGGCCCGTGTCGGATGCACTGCGCCCGCTGCTGTACTACACCGGATTTGTCGCACCGCCCCCTGCCCCGCCGCACCCTGAGTGCGCTGGCATGGGCGAGGTCCTGGTCAGCGCAGGCGGCGGTGATGTGGGCAACCACGTCTATGAAGCCGCTCTGGCGGCGGCCCCTTTGGTTCAGCGCCCGCTGCGCCTGCTGGTGGGAGGTGCGAACGCCGCCGACCGCGTGGCCGATCTGCGCGATCGCGCGCCCGCCAATGTGCAGGTCGAGCCCGCCCGCACCGATTTCCGCCAGATGTTGCACCACGCCGCCGCCTCGGTATCACTGTGCGGGTACAACACCGCACTTGATATTCTTCAGGCGGGTACGCCTGCGGTGTTTATTCCCTTCGATGATGGCAGCGAAGTGGAGCAGGGATTGCGCGCGCGCGCGTTGGCCAACCAATCGGGGATTGCTGTGCTGCCGCGAGCAAGTCTTTCTGCCCAAGGGTTGTGTCAAGTTTTGGACGAGGTCATCACCGCCCCACGACGCGAGATTGCGACCACGGGCTTTGACGGTGCCACGCACACTGTCGCCATCACGCGAGAATTACGGGGCGTAAAATGAAAACCGATTGGTCTCCCCTCACGGCAGAGCTGGCCCTATGGCGGCGTGAAGACCTGACCCTGCCTTTTTGGTGGCGCGATGACGATGCCGTGGCGGACACACCTGCACTGGCACGGCTGACCCGTCTTGCGCAGGACACCGGATTGCCGGTCCACATCGCTGTGATACCTGATTTGATAGAACAGTCTTTACCGCTGGTGGTGGACATCACTCATGAATTGATTCCTGTTATCCACGGTTGGCGCCATATCAGTCATGCCCCGCAAGGTGCCAAGAACGCTGAATTCGGGCAACCGCGTGCTGGGGCGGACGGCGAACTGCGCGGTGGCCTTCACCGTCTGCGCGGACGATTCGGAGCGCGGCTCTTGCCGCTGTTCGTGCCGCCGTGGAACCGGATGGATCCGGCTTACTTGCCCGTTCTGGCCGATGCGGGCTACCGCGCGATCTCAACCTATGGTCCGCGCGAGAGCAACAAAACCGAGGGACTGCACCGGATCAACACCCACATCGACCCGATCTTCTGGCGCGGGGACCGTGGTCTGGTTCCGCCTGAAACGCTGGTCACAGGCCTCACGAAAACGCTTTGTGACAAGCGTGAAGGGCGAAGCGATATTACAGAGCCGCTGGGCCTGCTGACCCACCATCTGGTCCACACAGAAGATGTCTGGGCGTTCAGCACCGATGTCTGTCGTGTGCTGCTGGACGGCGGGGCGGTGCCCGCCGACCTGCGCGCGATCCTAGACGGGGCGTAGACCCAGCATCTGACGCGCCTGCGCGGGCGTCGCAACGGCGCGCTCGTACTTCTCGCACAGGTCTGCTGCGCGCCGGATCAGGGCGGCGTTGGACGGGGCCAGCGTGGTCTTGTCCCAGCGCACGTTATCCTCCAGCCCAGCCCGAGCATGGCCGCCCGCAGCAATCGCCCATTCGTTCAGGACGACCTGATTGGGGCCGACCCCGGCCGCACACCACAGCGCATCAGGGCGCAGACGTTCAACGGTTTTGATATAAAAATCAAAGGTTTCCCGGTCGGCGGGCATGGCGTTCTTCACGCCCATGACGAACTGGATGTAGAGTTGGCCGGGGATGCGGCCATCGCGGTTCATTTCGGCTGCTTTGTGGATATGGGAGAGGTCAAACGCCTCGATCTCGGGCTTCACCTCGTATTTCACCATCTCGCTTGCCAGCCAGTCGACCAGCTCCGGCGGGTTCTCGTAGACGCGCGTGGGGAAGTTGTTGGAGCCGACCGACAGGCTCGCCATATCGGGGCGCAGGGAGAGCATCCCGCCGCGCGCCTGACCCGCACCGGAGCGGCCTCCGGTGGAGAATTGTATAATCATATCAGGGCAGTGCTTCTTCAGCCCTTCTTGGAGCCTCGCGAACTTATCAGGGTCCGAGCTGGGCGTCTCGTCGTCATTGCGCACATGGGCGTGGCAAATGCTGGCGCCTGCTTCATAGGCCGCATGCGTGCTCTCGATCTGCTCTGCAATGGAGATCGGGACGGCGGGATTGGCGGCTTTGGTGGGCACAGAGCCAGTGATGGCGACGCAGAGGATACAGGGAGTCATGGGACGCTCCAGTGGCGAAAGTTGCATGTCACACCTTGTACACCGGCTGTACACCGCGCGTACACCACCTAGCCCGAGTTTCTGGCCTCAGACCTTGGTGATTTTCAGGATTTGCTTGGCCACCAGAAGCGAGACAGGCAAGCCCAGCACAAAGCCCGCAATCGCCGCACCGACGATCGCCGACGTGGTGGAGTAACCCGCCGTCAGCACTGCAATCACGCCCACCCCTGCAAGCGAGGTGGCGATGATGGAATAGAGGACGGATGCGAGACGGATCATGGCGAGGCTCCTTTGTGCCGATGTATTCGGTCGGACCCTAGTCCCCTGCCTGCGTCCACACCTTGATGCAGGTCAAACGCTTCAGCGCTTTTTCACGAACTCGGTCAGGATCACGATGCGCTGGCCTTCGACGCGGCCCTCGATATGGGCGTCGTTGTCGGGAACGAGGCTGATGCGGTGGACCGCCGTGCCGCGCTTGGCGGTAAAGCCCGCGCCTTTGACGTTGAGATCCTTGATCAGCACGACTGTATCGCCGTGGGCCAGCGGCACGCCGTTGCTGTCGCGGTGATTGGTCGCTGCGGCTTGGTTGTCGGCCCAGGCCTGCGCTTCCTCGTCGAGGTACAGCTGCTCGGCCAGATCGCGGGACCAGTCGGTGTCGAGGCGTTTGAGCGTGCGCATGGCGTAGACTTGCAGGGCTGCGTCCTCGCTCCACATGGTCGAGGCGATGGGGCGGAAATGATCGGCGGGGGTGTCTGGGTCGGCACAGGCGGCGCAGATGTCGATGCTGGCACCCTCGGGGCCGCCGGGAACGGGGGTTTCGATTAGCGGCGCGTCGGTGGTGCAGAGGGGGCAGGTCATGGTGTCAGGTCCGGTTGGGTCAGGGTTTACCTCCTGTACCACCATTCCTTTTGCGTGCCATGTTTTTCGTCAGGGTCCGTCCAATCCATTTGTTTGAGGATTAGATAGGTGATGGGGAGGGAGACGATGGCAGAGAGGACCATGGCGGCGATGATGGCGGGCCATGAGAAGTATCCGGCGACGATGATGGCGACGGAGAGGATGCCGGAGAGGGTTGTGGTGACGACGGAGAAGATGGCGAAGAAGAAGTGGAGCATGTATCTTTCACATTTGATTACAGTAAGTTCGCATTACCCTCTAGAAAAAGGGTGAAGCGTACGCCCAAATTTGACTATCCAATAGGTCTGCATACTTAAAGATATCGCTAAAGTTACAATAGGAACGCATGTACCGAACTATTTCTTCTTGGCGTCAATCTCCGGCAATGGCGGCAAAACCGGAAATTTTTCCCTCAACATTTCATACTTTGCCCGAATGGTTCCAGGAGATGCAATTTCAACGACACCCAATATAGACGCAATACTACCGGCAATCCCGAGCGTTCCAGCGTCCAATACAACTGAAATCAGAGCAGTAAAAAACACAAAACGTCCAACATATACTGATCCTGTCTTGAACGCTTGAGCACGCCTGCGCCGCAAAGCCTCATTACGTCTTTCATCTACTGAGAAATTTATCGCTTCGGTAATGTCTTTCATTTCTGTCGAAATATCTCTCAAGATCGTAGGGATATCTTCAGAGATCAACTTCAATCCAGTCTCTGACTGTGCTTCCTCCATCAGATTAGCAATTTCTTTAAATTGAGTACCGTCGTCAATTTGCGTTTCAGACGATATATCGCTTGCCTCAATCTCCTGAGATCGGGCCAACGCCTCCCTAAAGTATAGACGCATAAGCTCCATGTGATCTTTCGCGAAACCCTGAAACGCGTCAATATCAGTGGAGGAAATGCCAAGAGAAAAGTCAGCTTCATTAGAAGCACGCACAACGATTTGGCCAAACCTATTTAACAGGCGTGGGTTTGGAACATCTCCTGAGGCTTCTGCTTTGTATCGCTCTAGGTAACGCCTGATCTTGTCTGTTGGAACATTTAGGCCGCTTGAAATCTCTTCGATCAGAGCATCAGCCTGCGATGCAAGAGATGAAAGTAAATTCTCCTTGTCTTTTTCTATCTCGTCGATATTTGATACAGAGTGATCTGATAGAAATGGTATCGGTACTATCTGTTGGTTTTCTTGATTAAACTCAAAGTCGGTAATTGCCGCTTTGAGAATGGATTTCCGCAGTTGGTCACTTGTAGCAAGTGGATCAAAAAATGATTTTTGACCGCCAATCTCTTGTGCCCAATACTGCTTCAGTTCATCCCTAATTCTTTGTGCTGCATCTTTAAGAAGATATCTGTAGCTACCACTAGGCGAAGTAATCCCACGTTCCCAGTTCCCTATCGTACCTTGTGAGACTTGCGCATAGTAAGACCACTCAAATTGCGACAATGACTGATTGCGGATTCGATGAAAAAGCTTCTTATCAAATCGAGCAGGCATTTCGGAAATAAATTGATCGAAATCATCAATCAACCTTTGAATAGATCTCAACTTTAGTTCGGAAGCAGTGAAGTCTCTCGTCACCATGTAAGCGCCCTCTTAGTTATTTCACCCATCCATTTTCAGTGCGCTGATGAAAGCTTCCTGCGGGATATCCACCTTCCCGAACTGCCGCATCTTCTTCTTCCCCGCCTTCTGCTTGTCCAGCAGCTTGCGTTTCCGAGACGCGTCGCCGCCGTAGCATTTGGCGGTCACGTCCTTGCGCATGGCGGACAGCGTCTCGCGGGCGATGACTTTGCCGCCGATGGCTGCCTGAATCGGAATTTTGAACATGTGGCGGGGGATGAGGTCTTTTAGTTTTTCGACCATCGCGCGGCCCCGCATCTCGGCGCGGTCGCGGTGGACCATGGTGCTCAGCGCGTCCACAGGCTCGTCATTCACCAGAATGGACATCTTGACCAGCGCGTCCTCGCGGTAGCCGATCATCGCGTAGTCGAAGGACGCATACCCTTTGGTAACGGATTTGAGCCTATCGTAGAAGTCGAACACCACTTCGTTGAGCGGCAAGTCGTAGACCACCATCGCGCGGGAGCCGGCGTAGGTGAGGTCCATCTGGATGCCGCGGCGGTCCTGACAGAGTTTCAGCACGTCGCCGAGGTATTCATCGGGGACGAGGATGGTCGCCTTGATCCGCGGCTCTTCGAGGTGGTCGACGAAGGTGAGGTCGGGCATGTCGGCGGGGTTGTGCAGCTGCTGCATGGAGCCGTCGCGCATGTGGATGTTGTAGATAACGGAGGGCGCGGTGGTGATGAGGTCGATGTCATACTCGCGCTCGATCCGGTCACGGATGACTTCGAGATGCAGAAGGCCAAGGAAACCGCAGCGGAAGCCGAAGCCGAGGGCGGCGGAGGTTTCCATCTCGTAGGAGAAGCTCGCGTCGTTCAGGGCGAGTTTTTCAATGCTGTCGCGCAGGTCCTCGAACTCGGCCGCGTCCACGGGGAAGAGGCCGCAGAAGACCACGGGCTGGGAGGGTTTGAAGCCCGGCAGCGCTTTTTCGCAGGGCTTTTTCTCATGCGTGATGGTGTCGCCCACGCGGGTATCGCGGACCTGTTTGATGGAGGCGGTGAGGAAGCCGATCTCGCCCGGTCCCAACACGTCGATTTCCGTCATGGCGGGACGGAAGACGCCGATGCGGTCGACGTGGTGGACGGAGCCGTTTTGCATCATCATGATGCGGTCGCCCTTTTTCAGCTGGCCGTCCATAATGCGGACGAGGACTATCACGCCGAGATAGCTGTCGTACCACGAATCCACCAGCATCGCCTTCAAGGGCGCGTCGAGCGTGCCTTTGGGCGCGGGGAGGTGGTGGACGATGGCTTCGAGTGTTTCCACAATGCCCTGCCCCGTTTTGGCGGAGACGCGGATGGCGCCGGAGGCGTCGATGCCGATGACGTCCTCGATCTGCTCGGCCACGCGGTCACAATCGGTGGCGGGCAGGTCGATCTTGTTGAGGATCGGGACGATTTCGTGATCGGCGTCAATGGCGTGGTAGACGTTGGCGAGCGTCTGCGCCTCAACGCCCTGCGTGCTGTCCACCACCAGCAACGAGCCTTCGACCGCGCGCATGGAGCGGGAGACCTCATAGGCGAAATCGACGTGACCGGGAGTGTCGATCAGGTTGAGGACGTAATCCTCGCCGTTCTGGGCCTTGTAGTTGATCCGCACGGTCTGGGCCTTGATCGTGATGCCCCGCTCGCGCTCGATGTCCATGCTGTCCAGCATCTGCGCTTTCATATCGCGCAAGGCGACTGTCTGCGTCTCCTGGATGAGACGATCAGCGAGGGTGGATTTGCCATGGTCGATGTGGGCGACGATGGAGAAATTGCGGATGTGTGAAAGTGGTGTCATAGACGTGATATGTAGGGGTTTTGGGGAACGGTCAAGGTGGATGATGTCGCGGGGGGTGATGGTGTGTCTGGCGTTGATTTTTCGGATCGCACTGCTGCGATTAGCTGGCTGGAGAAGCAAAGCGAAGAGATGCGCAGCGCGATTGCAAGCCGAGCTGCTCTACGAGTTTGTAGCAATATCATTTTTATGGAAGGAGAAGGCATCCCTCTAGCTATGCTACATGCTTTCAGAGCGATTTTAATTGCTTTGCTCCGTGGTTCACAACGAACCCAAAATCAGGACTGGCTGATTCTCGGGGCTGTGAACCCAAGGAACATCGCCCATTCCTCAGCCCGCTTCGCCGCTTCTACTTCCGGTGCCTCCGCAATCCGTTCCGCTGCCCAATCTGTCCGATCTGCAGACTCCAGTCGGTCCAGTCACACTGCCATCCGGCACGCCGTTCTTTCAGCATCCGCCATTTACTCCTCGACAAGCGCCAGCGCTGCCACTTTCTCTGCAACATCAATCGATGCAGCACGGGCAGATCTGACTGGCCATATGACCAAGCTCTGGCTGGATCTCGAAGTTCCGACAGCCATCGCTCAGAACCATAAAATGCTTGTAAGAAGACTCGCTGCAGACAGAGCGACGTGGGGTTTTTGGCACGACTGGTATCTGGCGATGTGGGAGGGGCGGTTTACGGATTGGGATTTGGCCATTGAGGTGGCGAAGATACCGGATGATGTTTGGAGCCAAGGCGCCGAAGCCGTTGCCGTCGAAATCGAAACGGTACGCGCTGCCAGACTGCGTGATGCTCTACCCCAAGCCGAGATCATAGAATTCGGCGCTGACGCCCTGCAATTTTCCGCGCGCCCGATCCCCATAATCAAGCCCGACCTGATCGGCGCCACGCTCCAGCAGGTTGAAGACAGCCTTGAGGATGTACTGGCCTCCCCTTCCAACGGTTTGAGCACTACTTCGCGTGAAGTGCGGGTAATCGAGCGGACCCTTCGCAAGTACGGCAACAATCCGCAGCAAATCGAAATGGGGTTTGTCAGTGCCCATGCAGGCCTCACGCGACAGATTATTGTCGCAGACTTGCCCGCTAGCGAGGAAAATCTGGCTCTGCAAGCGGCGCTTGAAGAGGGAGCAATTGCGATACGTGCTACGCATCCAGACGTTGCCGAAAACCGCGCCATTCTGACCAAACGCAAATTCGCAGAGATGAGTCAGGAGCAAAAGGACGTCTTGGCCGATGCGTTGCCAGTGTTGCGCGCGATTTCCGATCAAGCCCTTGCGGACGATTGGGAGCACGACATTCCTGCGTTGATCAATACGTCGATGGGGCCTCTTCCCTCCGGTGCACCAGCATTACCCGGAGCAGATGAGGCGACACGCATTTTTAGCAGGGCGGCAAAGATCAGTATTCTGCTTCGATCAAGCGAAGTGATTCACGCAATTGATAAGGGTGCTCCGTACAAAGCTGCGCGAATTGTGTTGACGGTCGGCGGGCTCGTTACGTTAGGGTGGACGTTGTTGGCGTTGGTCTAAACCAAAACTCCGCATTTGCGCCAAAACGCGAATCCGTGCATACTGCTTCGCAGAGTAGATAACGCCGCACCCAAAGGGGAAAACCCCTATCGTGGCTTGAGACAAAGGCAGAGACGATGAAAACAACCGTTTTGGCGCTTGTGGCGCTGTCGACGTTGGCCGCTTGTGGCGGTGGTGCGTCGAACTACACGACGCGCGGTGCGTTTGCGCCGCAGGTGATGTTTGCGACCGGGCCGATCCAGCGCGCGTGTATGTCGCAGGGGCGCAGGGATGCGACCGCCCAGCGCTGTGGCTGTATTCAGGCGGTTGCGGACCAGAAGCTGTCCGGCGCCGAACAGCGCCGCGGCGTGAAGGTGTTCAAGGATCCGCACAAGCTGCAAGAGTGGCGCCAGTCAGACCGCGCGCGCGAGAATGCTTTCTGGGCGTCATGGAAAGAATTCGGCCAGAATGCCGAGCGGAGCTGCTCGGGCGTTTGACCACTTGTTGGTGATGTATTCTTTGTAACGCGTAGAATCGGGGGCGTTGCCCCCTGATTTAGATGCTGGACTGTGTGGGCGGGCCGAAACGCTTGGTCAGGTGGCCTGCGATCTGATCGCGGGCGGCGCGGAACTGGGCCAGCTTTGCCTCGCGGCCCTCGCCCAGTCCGGTAGGATCGAGGATCGGCCAGTATTCTACATCCAGATGGAAGAACCGCGTCAGTTCCAGCGCGCGGCGTTGCGAGGCCGGCGACAGGGCGATCACCAGATCGAAGGAACTGAGATCATCGCCCCAGTCCTCCATCTCGTCAAAGCTGCGCGAGCGGTGGCGCGACAGCTCGATCCCTATTTCCTGACAGACCGCTATGGAAAACCCGTCTACTTCCAGATCATTCTTGACGCCGACGGACTGGACGTAGACGTCCATGCCGTAGAATTTCTTCATCAGCCCCTCGGCCATGGGAGAGCGGACGGCGTTGTGGTCGCAGCAGAACAGCACGGACTGGGGCAGCTGCGTCACCTCAACCTCCGAAATGCAGGACGCATATGAGGGTGAACAGGCGCCGCGCAGTGTCGATGTCAATCTCGGCCTTGCCTCCAGCCGCTCTTGCAACACGCGGCTGCCTTCCATGTGGATGCCACGCCGCGCCATGTCGATCGTCTCGATCTGGGCGGGGGGGAGCTTTTTCACCGCATCGAAATAGCTTTCGCAGATCTGGAAGTAGTCTTTGACGACCTGCCGGAAGGGCCCCAGGGACAGATGGAATTCCGCTGCCTTCTCATGACTTTCGGTGGCCACATCGAAGACCAGCCGTTTGTCTCGGATCGACAGACCCAGATGGTAGGGGCCGCTGGGCACTGGCCTGTCGTCGCGGGCGGGCAGCACGAATGTGTTGTCCTCCAGCAGGTCGAACATGGCCACGCGGCGTTCCTGTTCGATCTCCGCTGTGGGGGGCGGCAGGCTGGCGTCGTCGATGTCGATCTGGCTGATGCGGGACATGGGGCGCTCCGTACGGGGTGTTTTGCGACCGTCTTAGACCAGCGGTACATCAAGGGCAATCATGCTGTGCTGCAGCGTCTCATTCGTTGAGCTTGCGCAGCCGCGCGGTCACAGACAGGCCGTGTGCCTCGAGGCTCTCGGATGTGGCGAGGCGTTCTGCGGCGGGGCCGATGGCGCGCAGGGCCTGCGGGGTCATGTGCGCCAGCGTGGTCCGTTTCATAAAATCGAGCACCGAGAGACCGGAGGAGAACCGCGCCGAGCGGGCGGTGGGCAGGACGTGGTTGGGCCCGCCGACATAGTCGCCGATTGCTTCCGGCGTCCATTGGCCGAGGAAAATGGCCCCGGCGTGGGTGATTTGGGCGCTCAGGGCGTGGGGGTCAGCCACGCAAAGCTCGAGGTGTTCGGGGGCGATGCGGTCGGTCAGCACAGCGGCGGTGGCGAGGTCCGGCACGGTGATGATCGCGCCGAAGTCGCGCCATGAGGGGCCTGCGATATGGGCGCGCTGCAGGGTCTCCAGGCGTTTCTCGACCGCAGCGGCCACGGCGCGGCCGAATGCCGGATCAGTGGTGATGAGGATGGATTGCGCGCTTTCGTCATGTTCGGCCTGTGACAGCAGGTCGAGTGCGATCCAGTCGGGGTCGTTGTCGCCATCGGCCACCACGAGGATCTCGGAGGGGCCTGCGATCATGTCGATGCCGACTTTACCGAATACGCGGCGCTTGGCGGCGGCAACGAAGGCGTTGCCGGGACCGGTGATTTTATCGACAGGTGCAATCGTGTCGGTGCCGTAGGCGAGTGCGGCAACGGCCTGCGCGCCACCGATCCGGTAGATCTCGTCCACACCGGAAATCTGCGCGGCGAGCAGCACCAGCGGGTTGAGAATACCGTCGGGCGTGGGCACGACCATGGCCAGCCGCCCTACCCCCGCGACCTTGGCGGGAATCGCGTTCATCAGAACCGAACTGGGATAGCTGGCAAGCCCGCCCGGCACATAGAGGCCTGCGGCAGAGACGGCGGACCAGCGCCAGCCCAGTGTCGCACCGACCTCATCGGTCCACTGCGCGTCCTGTGGCAACTGGCGTTCGTGATAGGCACAGATGCGGGCAGCGGCGAGCTCCAGCGCGTTTCGGTCCTCTGGGGAGACCTTCTTGCAGGCCTGCACGACCTCTTCGCTGCTGATGCGCAGCGTGTCAGGCGTGAGGGTAATGCGGTCAAATCTGGCAGTCAGGTCAATGACCGCCTGATCGCCGTGCGCGCGGACGTCCGCGATGATCCCGGCCACGGTCGCGTCCACGTCGGGGCTGTCCTCGCGTTTGGCGTTCAGCAGCGTGGTGAAGGCGACCTCGAAATCGGGGGCGGTGGCGTCAAGAAATACGGGCATGGCTCAGGGCTCCTGTGGTTGATGCAGCAGGTAGCGGGGAAAGCTGCGGGGCTCAAGAGGGAGGGCGTTCTGTCACAGGGACGCAGCGTGTGAGGGACGGACGAAATATGAGTTTATTGGCACAATGAAGAGTGCGGCGCGGTTTTTCACGCCGCGCGCGCGATCAGTCTGGGTGGCCGGGCAGTTTGCCCGAGGGGGCGACATACGGGCGGGTGACGTCTTTGAGGGTCACGTCCAGCGCCTCGACGCTCAGGCGGATTGCGCCATCGCCTGCAAGGGTCAGGATCACGTGGACCGAGGGCGCATCTGTCTCTTCGAACGCGATATTAAGCAGCGACAGGATCGTATCGGCATCGCCTTTTGGCACACCTTGCGATGAGACGCCCTGCACGTTCGCGAACATCAGCACCGACTGGACGCGCTCGGGCGCGTGGCGGCCTGCGCCTTTGTCCTCCCAGCGCATGCGGTTGAGCAACAGGGCAAAGCGCCCTTCCCGCCTGGTCCATCGCATCTCGGAAGCGGGAAACACCGCATCCTGAGCCAGCGAGGAGAGGATGGTGAGGTCTTCGGCGTCGAGTGCGCCCAGGTTCAACGGCGCTTCGCCTCCGTCCTCGAAACGTGCATCATTGTTCATTGTTCTTTGATCCGTTCGATGTTGGCGCCCACGCCGCGCAGTTTGGCAACAACGTGTTCATAGCCGCGATCAAGGTGATACACACGACTTACCTTGGTTTCGCCCTCTGCCGCCATGCCTGCCAGGATGAGCGATACGGAAGCGCGCAAATCGGTCGCCATGACCGGCGCGCCTTTGAGTTTGTCTACTCCGGTCACGATGGCCTTGCCGCCGTGCACGTCCACCTTTGCGCCCATGCGGATCAGTTCGGGCGCGTGCATGAAGCGGTTCTCGAAGATTTTTTCCTCCAGCGTTGAAGTGCCTTCGGCGGTACACAACAGCGCCATCATTTGCGCTTGCAGATCGGTGGGGAAGCCGGGGAAAGGCTCGGTGGTGACATCCACGGCGTTGACGCGGTCGGTCCGGCGTTTGACCTTGAGGCCTTTTTTCGTCTGCGTCACCTCGATCCCTGCGGCGTCGAGTTTTTCGCAAAAAGCGCCGATCAGGTCGATGCGGCCCCCAAGCAATTCGACCTCACCGCCACAGATGGCGGGGGCGAGCATGTAGGTGCCAAGCTCGATCCGGTCGGTGACGACGGGGTGCGTGGCCGCGCCCAGACGGTCCACGCCCTGAATGGTGATGGTGGAGGTGCCGTCGCCCTCGATCTGGGCACCCATGCGGCGCAGGCAATCGGCGAGGTCCACAATCTCGGGTTCGCGGGCGGCGTTGTTGATGACGGTGGTGCCTTTGGCCAGCGTCGCGGCCATCATGATGTTTTCAGTCGCGCCAACGGAGGCGAAAGGGAAATCAATCACGGCCCCCTTCAGCCGGCCGCCGGCTGCCTTGGCGTAGAGATACCCCTCGCGCAGATCAATTTCCGCACCCATTTTCGCCAGACCGTCCGTGTGGATATCCATGGGGCGCGCGCCAATGGCACAGCCGCCGGGCAGCGAGACCTCGGCATAACCTTCGCGCGCCAGAAGCGGGCCGAGCACAAGGTTCGAGGCGCGCATCTTGCGTACGATGTCGTATTCGGCGCGGGTGTTGATCTCGCCATGGCAGGACATGGAGATCACGCGGCCCTCTTGCAGCGTGGTGATCTCGGCACCCAGTGATTGCAGCAGCTGTGTCATGGTGCGGATGTCCGAGAGGCGCGGCGCATTGGTGATCGTCAGCGGCTCCTCGCTGAGTAATGTCGCGGGCATCAGCGTCAGACAGGCGTTTTTCGCCCCCGCAATCGGGATCGAGCCGTTGAGCGGCCCGCCACCGCGTACCAGAATTGCGTCCATGTCCTAAGATTCCTTGTCATGCGCGGTCTGCGCTGTGCCTGTGGGGGTGTCCTCGTCCGGCGCTGCATTGCGCGCACGCGCCTGCGATTTACGCCGCGCCATATTGGCCTTGAGCGCCTGCGCCAGCCGTGCCTGCTTGCGCGCGGCCTGCTCTGCCTTGCCGATTTGGGCCGGCGTTTGTATCGGTGTTTGTGAGGACTGTTTGTCTGCCATGGCGCCTGTCTAGCGCAGGACCTGCGCGGGGTCCAGATTGGCTACGAATTTGGGTTGCGCAGGTGAGCGATTGTCGCTAATCAGCCCGCTATCGGCGCTGTTGTAGCTCAGTGGTAGAGCGCGTCATTGGTAATGACGAGGTCGGGAGTTCAATCCTCCCCAACAGCACCATGACACCCCCCTGATATCAATAAAATCCCTTTACCACATGGGACTTTGTCCGTGCTGATGTTATAAATTATATGACAGAGCATAACGCGGCACTTCGAAACCCTCGAGGAACTCGAGAGGGGCGTTGGCCGCATTCGCCGCCAAGTACAACGCATCATCGCTTCGACAGCGCCACGCGCACACGACATTAAATCAGATAGCGTCGGCTAAAAGGGTCTCGAAACCATTGCCGTAACGGCCGTAGAATGGCGGGATCCCCCAGTGCAAAGCGCTGTATCGCAACCTTGCGCCAGTACATGCAATCATGGCAGCCGAATAATGAAAATGGCGATCAGAAAACGCTGCGCCCTAGGCCCGTGCGACTCTGTGGAATGGCTTCTGCCTTGATTAAATTTGCGGTTCCGGCCCTTTGCGGACCCAGGCCAAGCTCCCATTGCCACGCTTCAGATTGCCAGATGCGGAAATTGGCGGGTCACGCACACTGAGCAATTCAAGTGCGTCCCTGCCGCGTGCAACCGTGAATTACGCAGCACTCTTCCACTTCAGGGGGGTGAGGTAAACGACGCTATCATCAACACTGACCATCACTTCGCCGTCCTGAATATTGATCTGGAGCTTCATCGTGCGGCTTGCCAGTTTTGCCAGCGATAGCGTGTCGGTCTCCGAAAAATTTATCACCTGAAGGTTATCAAAACGGCTGGTGCTGTTTTTGATCTTGTCCCACCAGACATCGGCAGTCCTGCCGCCATAAGGGTACACAATCACTTTGTCTGCTTTGCCACAGGATTGACGCACCACCTTCTCGCTTGGCAGCCCCAGGGCCACCCACAAATCAAGCTCTCCGCTCAGGCTTTTCTGCCAGATGTCAGGCTCGTCATCTGTTGAAAGGCCTTTCGTCATTTCCAAATGCTCGTGGGCATTCAGCGCAAACGCGACAATGCGCACCATCAGCCGTTCGTCCGTCTCCGAGGGATGCTTGGCTACGGTCAGTTTATGGGTCTCATAATAGTGACGATCCATATCGGAGACTGAGAGTTCAACTTTATAAATGGTAGCATTTTGCGCCATGACTTGTCCCAAGCTTCAAAGATTGAGATGCTTACTCTGTCTGGTGAGGGTTGGAAAGCCGATACGAAGGCTATGAGCATTTGCATAACCCGGCGCCACTCAGGCCCAAACCGAACCTTCATGCCGCTCGTAGAGAATGATCGTTCAGGTCCTCAGTGCCACGTTTTGCACCTAAATTTTTTACCGGAAGCAAAAGGTGCGTTTCTTTGTACGGACATTACACGGCTCAGGTTCGGGAGACGAAAACTGAATTTCTCTCCATGATACGATCAAGGGAATACCCTGCTGCGGGAAACAAAGCCTCCAAAAGTTCGGAATACAGCTGTTGTTGTTGGGGCTTTTCTGCTTCGAAGATAATTACTGGCGAGTTTTCCTCAATGATCCGGCATGCACCTCTGATCGCTTCTTCCTCATGGCCTTCTATATCAAGCTGGATTGCAGACACTGTCCGATCAGAAGGAACCAAGCTGTCTAGTGTCTCAATCGGCACCTCGATCGTTAGACCTTCGGCTTTTTCCGCAACAATTCGAGCGCGCGCTGCCATCGCTTTTCCATTTGGCTTTGCGACCTGCAAGTTAAGAACTCCAGAAGTGCTCCCTATCCCACATTGGTGGAGTATGCAGTTTTTGAGGCCGTTCAGCGTGATTGTGTGCTGCGCGGCAGCGAAGCTAATCGGGTTAGGTTCGAAAGTGTGGATCCGTCCTCCCGATTGCACAGCCCTGTCGAGCCGTGGCAAGAAATCACCGACAAACGCTCCCCCGCACACAACGTCGCCCGACGCTGCCAAGCCAGCGAGAAACTCTTGAGTTTCTGGTTCGTATATCTCGCCACGTACCAGCATTTTGGGAACAGGCCGATGCATATATTGCTTCGGGATGCAAAACTGACCATGTGGATTACGCGCAATGACGAACTCAAACAAAGGCGTTACGGACATAAAAGCATTCTTCCGATCTCTTACTGGTTTGACTTAGTTGTTATCACCAGCGTTGGCATCCACGCAACTACCCATGGGTCCTGACCCTGGCACCGCTAGTTCTGATGAAAGGTAGCCTTGTCCGCAGTACTGCTGCTCGCCTTCCTGTTCCGAGTTGGTTTCATAGGTCGCCACAATGAAAATCGGCAGTGATCCCTCATTTCCGAATTTCTGCGTAGCACACGGAACTGAGGTTGAGCCGCTTGCAAACCCAAACTGGTTTTTCTGCGCGTCGGCGTCAGATGGTCGCATCCTATATCCAGATGCCCGCGTATCACCTTTCTGATCAGATGCTGACAACCAGATGCGGGCTTGATCGGACTTGAAAAAATCCACGGCAATGACCATACCCGTGGAATTCTGAACAAAAAAGATAATGCTATGAGAACAAACACCCCAATTCTTGTCATTGACCGGGAAACTGGAAGTGAATTCGAAGAAGTTATCCTCGGGGAAAGATATATACGCTGGGCATATCAGGACTCAACGTCCAGCTTTGTTGAGCAACTTTTGTTCAAATCAACACTCTTCAGCAAGATTATGGGTTTTTGGTATGATTCCTTTCTTTCACGAGGGAAAATCGAAACCACTATAAAAGAGCTCGGGATTGATGAAAGTGAATTCCTACAGCACAAGAGTTCCTACCGGACCTTTAATGACTTTTTCATCAGGCACCTGAAACCCGAAGCGCGCCCCTATAGCAAAGATGAGAATGACATTGTTTCGCCTGCTGACGGGCGCGTGCTTGTTTTTCCAGAGTTAGAGGGGGATACTTTCGTCCCGGTCAAAGGCTATCCCTTTTCCATTCACAATATGCTTCCGGGTATATCTGATCGATATGTCAACGGAGCGCTTGCTATCGTCCGCTTGTGTCCGGCCGATTATCACAGGTATCACTTTCCATCTTCGGGAAAGATTAAGGATGGCAAACACATAGACGGCGCTCTCCACTCAGTAAATCCAATCGCTCTTGGCAGTGGACCGGATGTTTTTGGAGAGAATAAGCGTAGCTACACACTGCTCGAAACCGAAAAAGCAGGGGTGATATGCTTTGTCGAAGTTGGTGCCTTTGGCGTGGGCAGTATCGTCGATACTCATTCCTTACAACTGGTAGAGAAAATGGATGAGAAAGGCTATTTTAAGTTCGGAGGCTCCACTATTGTTCTGGTTTTCGAAAAGGGCAAAATCGAATTTTCCCAAGACCTGATAAAAAATAGTGCTGCGAGCAAAGAAACGCTTGTGAAGGTAGGTCAGACTTTAGCTACGATAGCTGAAAATTAAGTTCGAGTTTGGCGACGTGAACTCCTGAATTCATGATTGAAAATCAGAGTGTCACATCTGTCGGCGCAAGATTCGGCAAATTACTCTTTGCTAGGCACTGAAAGGGCATTTGACTGGAAGCTTTTCTTCTTAACGCCGCCATTGACCTATAAACGCCGTGACTTCGACGATTGTCATCCGCACATGGTTGCAGCAGCGCAATTTGCTATCGATGGCAATATTGAGCACAGCCAGATCGCTATGGTTTTCAAAAAGTCGCAACCTAGCAAGGATCGACTGAAGTGGTCCGGCAAAATTGGACAGCGTGCTAAGATGTATCCAACACTGATGAATGGATGCGAGAATGACGAAGCGACGGAACTTTTCAGACAAGTTTAAGGCTGCTGTGGCGCATGAGGCGCTACGTGGCGACAAGACAGTCCAGGAGATTGCAGCCAAGCGCCAGCTTCGCCCGAAGCAGGTGAGCACATGGAAACGGCAGGCGATCGAAGGCATGGCCAGTACCAGCCTGTTCCCGTCACTCCGCCCGCCTCCTGTCAACCAGTTCAGAATACCTCACGTATATCTCTCCCAGTTCATGCATCGGGAGCCCTCCACCAATCGGTCGGCAGCAAAACAGACCCATCCGCAACTTCGATACAGTCGCGGGTTTGCGGAACCAGCTGTTCACGTTGGCGAGGATATCCATTCGACCAAGGTGCCCTTTGCTTTGTCCTGTGATCATATCAAAGAGGCAATCGAAACAGAGGCGATTTATCAACCAAATGGCGGGTCGTCACAATAAGCGCGTCTTCCTCCAGTTCCAGCGCCTTAAATTCGTAATAGTAAAAATGGGGGTTGGTATCGGTTGTCAGAATGACGTCGTCACAAATGACCGTTCCGCAGCGCTCTACTTTGAGGATCAGCTTGAATGTCTGGAAATCCAGATGGCAGATCAATTCCGCCTTTATGCCCCGCTTGCGCGAGACCTTTCGCGCGGGTGCCCAGACATGACGGTAGCCTGATTGCTGGAATGCCCCGATCCAGCTGTACAAGTGCTCTGCCAGCAATCCGTATTCCGGTTTCAGATTCAGCGCTGCCTGACTAAACACAGCGCAGACCTGTTCACCGAAGGCAGCTTCGTTGTCACGGGTCCGGTCATAGAGATCCCAGTCAACAAAGCTCGATACGCAAAGGTTCTTGCCTCGAATCCTCGTCCCATCACCATCGGGCCAAGTGTTTTGCGGGGATACAATCAGGCCATTAAAGGGTGCTGCCACCTCAATCTTGGCCTTGCGCACCGCCGCTGTCAGAAACGATGAAATCGCTTCGGTACTGAAATCAAAAGCAGCCATGCGCAGCGCTTTCTCCTGGCTCGGCGGAGGAATCGAGCCACGAGAGAAGCCGATATGGCGCAGTTTGTTCATGTTGCAGAATGCCTTTGGTCTCGTATGCTGTTCGAACCTGTCGCGGTGTTCCAAGGCACGTATCTCGCCGTCCATTTCTGAAAGGCGGCATGGCGTTTGTCTTCGTGATCAGAAGAACCCGGCCTTATTCCCGACAGAGTTTTCACACAGTGCCGCGTGGTCGGGCGACTGCGGGTTACCATTTGGATTCTACCGTCAAGTTCGGCGCAATTTTCACACCGCTCTCTATGGCCCGCCGGTACTCCGGTCCAATGCGATAACCATTTGCCACCTTGAAACGCTTTTTGATCAGTTTCTTGATATCTTCAAACAGCAATTGTGTCGCAGCCTCCGATCCGTGCAGGAACAACATCGAAGGGCGATACCTGTTCTGAAACAATCCCCCCCTCTTTCAGGACGACGGCGCTGGCCATGTCTTTGGGATAGAGACTGTACCAAACCTTTCCCGTGATGTGATGCTGTTGCTCAGGAACGAGATGCTCATCTGTTGCCATGATGTAAAGGGTGCGAGGTAAAAGCGGATTTGGCTATATGAATTCCGGTATATCGACCACTGCCCGCCAAACAGATAGCTCGGGGTTCTGCTCATCCTCAAGCGCCACATAACGCAGCGTGCGTCCCTGTTCGACCTCGTTGAGCGCATCAATCAGGTCCTCGGCTGAGGCGTATCGGTCCAAAACATTCTTGCGCATTTCCTAAACCCCAGACCAACAGATCAAACCGGCACGCTGACCCTGTGCAAGGTGACCGATTCACATATCCGTCCAATTCACCACAACCGTCATATCCCAAGATTGCTAAAAGACCTGAAGATTCATGGCTCAATCATACCTAATATTTTCATGTTCCGAAAATCCGGGTTTGTGGCCACCGTCTGACGTCAGCGCTTGCATCACCGCCAGCGCGCCGGATAATTAAACCAACCAGATGAGCCAAACTCTCTCTTAGGTTAAGCTGCCATTGGTGCCAAAAACCCTGACGACGGACACTGCCCTGCGATCTCAACGCATTTCTTGATTAAGCCGCGTTCTACGATTGATTATCCCATGCCGTTTTATAGCGCTGGTTTCACAAGTGCTGGTGCGTTTGATATATAAGGTCGAAAATCAACCAAGTCTCTGGGCGTTTGACGGCAAAGTCGCGGCAACTGTATCCGTGGCTCTGGGCGGGTTGTGCAGCCTTTTGCCTTTGCGGATGATACTGGACAATATCGGGGTGACAGTTGTGCCAAGCCAAGTAGCCGTTTCGAATGGGTTCATGGCCTACGACGAAAGCCGTGTGCTGGTGTCCAAGCCGCATATAAGCATGGTGAAAGGAACCGCAACGCAACTGATTTAGACAGCCCGCGCGATGGGGCGCCAAGCCTAACGCGCAGGCTCTTTGATTACACTCTTACAAGGAATATCGCATGACACTTCAATATGTTAAGTCACAAGACACCCTGCGCTTTACAAAGCGTCCTGCAAACGAGCGCGGCAAAGCCGACTTTGGCTGGTTGAAATCAGCGCACAGCTTCAGTTTTGGTCAGTACTACGATCCCAAGCATCTTGGTTTCGGCAACCTTATCGTCATCAACGATGACCTTGTGGATGGCGGAAAAGGATTCGGGGCACACCCGCACAAGAACGCCGAGATTTTTTCATATGTGTTGGGCGGCGCACTTGAGCATAAAGACAGCATGGGCAACGGCTCGGTGGTGTCAGAGGGTGGCGTGCAATACATGAGCGCCGGTTCCGGTGTGACCCATTCCGAATTCAACCCATCGCAAACCGAAGAGATGCGGTTCTTGCAGGTCTGGTTGCTGCCCGAGGTTGAAAGCACCAAACCGGCCTATGACACCCTTGACCTGAAGCCTGCTGACAAAGACGGTAAATTGAAGCTGTTTCTGTCGAAAGACGGCCGTGATGGCTCCATGACGACGCAGGCGGATTCCAGCGTCTATGCGGCCACCCTGAAGGACAGTCAGACCATCACGCACGAATTACCCGCCGGTCGCAAAGGTTGGGTTCAGGTTGCTAGCGGATCTGTCAGCGTGAACGATGTTCCCCTGAATAAGGGTGACGGCTTGGCGATTGATGGATCGGGCACATTGACCTTCGACCAGGGCCAAGATGCCGAGTTCTTGTATTTCGACCTCGCGCCTTGAATACCTAATCACTGGTGGCGATATGTGCCGCCAATGTCGCATCCCAAATAGAGGAAAGCTGTCATGAGCTGGAACCCGACGCAGAACCCCGAATGCCCCGCATCCGACGCCAGCAGTATCGAAACACTGATCATCCCGCGTGCCCGAGACATCGGTGGCTTTGAAGTGCGCCGCGCCTTGCCATCGCCGGATCGGCAGATGGTTGGCCCCTTTATTTTCTTTGATCAGATGGGTCCTGCGGAGTTCATCAACGACGGTGGCATTGACGTGCGCCCCCACCCCCACATCGGTCTGGGAACCGTCACATACCTTTACGACGGTGAATTTGAACATCGCGACAGCATTGGCACACACCAGATGATCTACCCGGGCGAGGTCAACTGGATGACTGCCGGTAAAGGCGTCACCCATTCCGAACGCACCAGCGATGAAACACGCGCGGGTCGCAGCAAGCTTTTTGGCATTCAGACCTGGATAGCGCTTCCTGCTGATCGCGAAGAAATGGAGCCCGATTTCGAGCACCACATAGAGGCGGCACTTCCTGTCATCAAAGATACCGGAACGACTGCGCGCCTCATTCTTGGCGAGGTATTTGGCGAGGTCAGCCCGGTCACGATGCAGTCCGAGACATTTTATCTGGATGTCGTCCTCGAAGCAGGCAGAGCATTCCCCATGCCAGACAACCATGAAGACCGGGGCGTGTACGTTACTGAGGGCAGTGTCGAAGTCGCGGGCGATGTCTTTGAAGCAGGCCGCATGATGGTCTTTCGCCCGGGCGACCGGATTTCACTGAAGGCGGGGCCGCAAGGTGCGCGTCTGATGGCCCTTGGTGGCGCGACTATGAACGAAAAGCGTTATATCTGGTGGAATTTTGTGTCGTCCTCAAAGGATCGGATCGAGCAGGCCAAAGAAGACTGGAAAGCAGGCGATTGGGAAAAAGGCCCGTTCCGTTTACCGCCCGGTGATGATCAAGAATTCATCCCGATCACGCCTGACCTTGATCGGACACGGCCCAAGGATTGATCTGAGACATGGCACGTCTCTGGGGTGCTGATTGATAGCTCATGATAAAGCCGCCATTAATGCAGACGCCGCAAACCCACACTTTGTCCCGCAAATCAGCCGTCTGCGCGAGAGGCAGCATTTTACCGCACGATTGATGTTCGTAGTTTGAAGCATCAGTCTTGGTTTGATCGAAAGTCGACGCGTTGCATGAGATGTTAAACAGCAAAGTCTGCTCTCCCTAGCCTGCCCGAGGGATCAGAATAGGGAGCAGCTAAACTCCTCGGGTCTTACAGACGGACTTGGGCCATAGCTCAGATGGATGTCCCGGGAAGTCCGCGAAGATGTGACCTGGATGGCTCGAGTGACCGCCACGGACAACGGATTAACCTGCCTGTTAAGACCCGCAGTAGCGAAACCAGATTTCGCGGGGCCGGTTTCCTGGAACCTGTTGACACCGGCGTCATAGATCGTCACCTCTAAAGCACACGACAGGGGCGTCCGCACATGCGGGCTGAGAAGCACCCTTTGAACCTGAACCGGATAATGCCGGCGTAGGAAGTTGTGAGGTGCCACCCGGATCCGCTGTGACCGGTGGCGTTTCGCCCTTTCCCTGCGCCGGAAGGGAGAGACAGATGAAAGAGACCAGCCACTACCTTACCTCAGCACGCGCACGGCGCCCGCTCGTGCATAATATCACAAATTACGTCGCGATGAACACGATGGCCAATGTCCTGCTGGCGGTGGGGGCGTCGCCCGCCATGGTGCATGCCCGCGAGGAGGTAGCGGAGTTTGCTGCGATCAGCGATGCGTTGACAGTCAACATCGGCACGGCGGATACCGCGTGGTATGCGGCCATGGAAGATGCCGCCACGGTCATGGCGCGCGCGGATCGGCCATGGGTTCTGGACCCTGTTGGTGTTGGCGCGACACGGTTCCGGCAAGACGGCTGCGCCCGGTTGCTCGCCCTGCGACCAACGGTCATCCGGGGCAACGCGTCCGAGATCATGACGCTAGCGGGACTTGGTGGGGCCGCATGCGGCGTGGACAGTGGCGATGGGGTGGATGCGGCCGAGGCCGCCGCGCGGGAACTGGCATTGCGGACCGGCGGTGTGGTGGCTGTGTCGGGGCCCGTTGATTTTGTCACCGATGGGAAGGCCGCCTTTCGTGTGGCCAATGGTGTCCCCGTCATGGCGCAGGTCACGACGATGGGCTGTTCGCTGAACGGTGTGATTGCTGCGTTTTGCGTGGGCCAGCCTGCGCTGGAGGCGACAGTCGCCGCCTTGGCCGCTTACGGTGTCGCAGGCGAACAGGCCGCGTCCAATAGCAACGGGCCAGGTAGCTTTTTCCCGGCGTTCCTAGATGCCCTGGCGGCATTGACGCCTGAGGCTCTGGATGCTCGTGCACGGGTGACACCCGCATGATCGGCGCAGTCTACGTTGTGACAGATGCCCATGCACCATTGGGCGTGCTGGATCAGGTGCGCGCGGCAGCGGCGGGCGGCGCATGGGCCGTGCAACTGCGCGACAAGCAGATGGCGACACCTGCATTTTGCGATCTCGCGCGCGAGGCGCTGGCTGTGCTGTCCGCGCTTGGGGTCAAGCTCTTTATCAATGACCGAGTGGATGTCGCGATAGCAGTAGAAGCTGACGGCCTTCACATTGGCCAGTCCGATGGTGATCCTGCCGTGATCCGTAACCGGATCGGGCCGGAGATGATGCTGGGGCTGTCGGTCGAGACCTTGGCCCAATGCCGGGCCATGCCACAGGCGGGCATCACCTATATCGGGGCAGGACCAATCCGCGCGACGGCGACCAAGCCGGATCATGCAGTGCCAATCGGCATGGCAGGCTTGCGCGATATCGTGGTGGCCGCCCCCTGCCCTGTCATCGCTATAGGCGGGATCGGTGCGGGGGACGCATCCGCGCTCAAAACAACCGGCGCTGTGGGCATGGCCGTCGTCTCTGCCGTCACGCGTGCCCGTGATCCGCAGGCGGCCACACGCAACCTGATCACAGAATGGAGCATGGAATGATCCCCAACATTCTCAGTATTGCAGGGTCCGACCCGTCTGGCGGGGCGGGTATTCAGGCAGATATCAAGGCGATCAGCGCCAATGGTTGCTACGCAATGGCCGTCATCACCGCGCTCACAGCGCAAAACACCTGCGGGGTGCAGCGGGTCGAGCTGGTCTCGCCGGAGATGGTGCTGGCGCAAATCAGCGCCATCCGCGAAGATATCCGCATTGATGCTGTCAAAATTGGCATGCTGGGCTCAACCGACTTGGCACAGGCCGTTGCGCAGGCCCTGAAAGGGCTGGAGGTGCCGGTCGTGCTCGATCCGGTGATGGTGGCGAAGGGCGGTGACAGGCTGCTTGCGCCGGAGGCTGTCACCACACTGCGTGATGTCTTGCTGCCCATGGCGACAGTTGTCACGCCGAACCTACCCGAAGCGGCTGATCTACTAGGCCAACCGGAAGCGGCGAGCAGGGCTGCGATGGAGCACCAGGCCCGCGCACTCCTGGCGTTCGGGGCTGGTGCAGTGCTGCTCAAGGGGGGGCACCTGGGCGGCGATCAGAGTCCGGATCTGCTGATGATGCGAGAAGAGGCTGTCTGGCTCGACGGCCCGCGCCATGCGACGGCGCATACCCATGGCACCGGCTGCACGTTGTCCTCGGCGCTGGCCGCACAGTTGGGCCATGGCCATAGCCTGAACGCCGCCTGCGCACGGGCCAAAACCTACGTCGCAGGTGCGATTGGCGCGGCAGAGACCCTGTCGGTCGGGCACGGACACGGACCCACCCATCACTTTCATTCATACACATAGCACCCGAAGGAACACCTCATGAGCAAACCGATTTCAGACCAGACCGTCCTCATCACCGGAGCTGGCCGCGGCCTTGGTGCCGCCCTCGCACGCGCTTTTGCGGCGCAGGGGGCACGGGTGGCCATCAACTACCGCCAGAGCAAAGAGGCCGCGGAAGCACTCGCCGCCGAGCTAGGCGTGCACACGCAGGCGTTTCAGGCGGATGTGACCGATCCTGATCAGGTCCGCACCATGATCGCAGACATCGCCGCTACACTGGGGCCAGTCGACACGGTGGTCCACAATGCACTGGCCGATTTCAAATTTGATGGCGATGCACGGGGGCGGCTCGATACGTTGAGCTGGGATGATTTTGCCCGGCAATCCCGAACAGCCGTGGGCGGCGCGCTCAATCTGGTCGCGGCACTCCGGCCTCACTTCACCGCCCAGCAGTTCGGCCGCGTCATCTGCATCGGGAGCAATCTGGTGCAAAACCCGGTCGTCCCTTATCATGACTACACGGCCGCAAAGGCGGCACTGCTTGCTTTCACCCGAACGGCGTCCAAGGATCTTGGGCCTGACGGGATCACGGTGAACATGGTCTCGGGCGGGTTGCTGCGCACTACAGATGCAAGTGCGGCTACGCCCGAGGCGGTCTTTGATGCTATTGCCTCCATGACACCCCTGAGACAGGTCACCACACCCGAAGATCTGGCCGATGCCGTACTGTTTTTCGCTGCGCCATGGTCGCGGGCAGTCACGGGACAAAACCTGATTGTGGATGGTGGGTTGGTCTGCGGTTAGCAAAGATTTTCATCGGTAAAATCCTGCTTCATCTAAGGGTTAGCACAATTCCAGACTATCTCAGCTTTCTCGTTGGCCCATGAATGGGAAATTAATTTCCACCTTCACTATATCATTGAAGACGTTTCATGGCACTGACGGCAACCCAGCGAAAACACAGGTAACAGGAGCGCGAGCACGAGCAACTCAGCGCCCTGCCAGACCAACACATTACTTCCTAGGCGAACCTTTTTCCGTTCGTCGAAGAGGTCTTGGACAAAAACGTGCGGCGCACTTTAGGCGCGGAAGGGTGAAGGGCGTCTAGAAGACGTCCTAGGCCCGTTAAAAAGCAACAGATCACGATTCTACCTTGCGCCACACTGGCGCAGGGCACCCAGCAGGCCTGGTCTGACGAAACCCATTTTGCGACATTTGATAAACGGCATGATCAACGATCAGCATCAGCTAACGAGCTTGCAAAATCGGGGCGCAAGCAAACCGTAATTAGATCACGATACGTTGCAATTACGGCGTCGAAAGTGTTTTATAAATAGCCATCTAACTCTCTGATTTAGAAATAACTAAATCAGCTTTCTCCAACAGCATCAGAAATTTCCGATAGAATGTCAGCCGACCATAGTCAGAGCAGCGAGATGCTGGAGCGGGCCGAGCTAGCCTGCTGGGCGAGCTTGCGGGTTGCGCCGATGTGCCAGTCCAGACCGGTCTGGCCTTCGGCGCGGGCGGCCAGCAGATTGGCTGTTGCCTGATCGGCATGGCTTTGTGTCTGGATCAGGGCGTTTGCCATTGCCTGACGCTCGGCCATGATTGCAGCGCGACCTTCGCGGTAGGCGATCGCGTCGATTGTGCCAGTGGCGCGGTGCAGTTCCAGTTGCGCCAGCGCCTCGTCTTGTCGGGCAAGGCGGGCAGGCAAGGATGATGCCACCACTGCCATCTGGTCATTTGTCTTGCGCAACGTGCGGACCACGGCACTGGGCGAAATCAGCTCGATCCGGCGGGCGACTTCGCGTTTACCGGCGATGCTCCCGATTACAGCACCGCTCACGGCCCCTGTCGCTGCAGCGGCAATACAGTTATGCGCATTCCCAGCGGAGACGACGGCAATGCCACATCCCACCGCAGCCCCGATTCCTGCCCCTTTCAGAGTGGTCTGCACCACGATCCGTTGGGACAATTCGGTCAGCGCCACAGCCTGGGCATCCATTTTGGCCGGCGCAGTGGCAAAGCTCATAGCGGGGGTGACGGACCGGCTGGAGATCTCGGACTGCCCGCAAGCTGCAACTGCTGCGAGGATGAATGGGATCATGATTTGAGTGCGTATCTGCATGGTTTGCCGTTCCTACTTCCGATATCGGACCGTTTCTGCATCCGAAACAGGGCGAAACTATGACAAATCAACGGAAACCTTTAATTTTCAGCAATATACACGCATAGCGAGCGCTTCTATCCCGCGTGACCGCCACATGACTGTCGCATCAGGGGAGACAGTCTTGTGGCGGTCACGGGCAACTGATCAGAGCAGTTGGCGCAGCAAGTCAGGCGAGGGTTTGCCTGTCACAGGCAGGCCTTGACTGGCCTGATAAGCGCTGATTGCCTTTTCGCTGTTCGGGCCAATCACGCCGTCCGAGCCGCCGGTGTCGAATCCGCGCGCCGTCAGGCGTTGCTGCAGGGCAACGCGATCGTCTTTGGTCAGGCCGTTGGCATCTGGCGGAAAGCTGGCGCGCAGCGGGCCACCACCGGCGATCCGGTCAGACAGATGACCGACACCGATCGCATAGGCGTCCGAGTTGTTATAGCGTTTGATGGCGCGGAAGTTGCTGGTGACAGCAAAGCGCGGGCCGCCAGGTTGCGGTTGAAGCGTACCATTTGCATCCTCGCGTCCCCAGCGCACGCCGCGCGCCCAGCCGTTTTTTTCAAGATAGGCGGCGGTCGAGGCCAGCGCATCGGTCGGGTCCTCGGACCAGATGTCGCGGCGGCCATCGCCGGTAAAATCTACGGCGAATGCTTGGTACGAGGTCGGGATGAACTGGGTGTGGCCCATCGCACCGGCCCATGAGCCTGTCATGCGCGAAGCGGGGATATCGCCGTTCTGGACGATCCTGAGTGCTGCGATCAGCTGCTTCTCAAAAAATGCGCCGCGCCGCCCGTCAAAGGCCAGCGTAGAAGTGGCGGATACAACCGGCACATCGCCGCGCCGCTCGCCGAAGAAACTCTCGAGCCCCCAGATCGCACAGATGATTTCCGCATCAACGCCGTAGCGGCCTTCGAGTGTCCGCAGGGTGCCGTTGTGGCGCGCGAATGCGGCGCGTCCCTTGCTGATCCGCTCGTCGGACGCTGCGATGGCAAGGTAATCCTCAAGGCTGCGGTTGAATTCTGTCTGGTTGCGGTCGCGGGTCACACATCCGGGCAGATAGCCTGTCCCGCGGAAGGCCTCGGCCATTGTGGATTGCGAGATCCCCTGCCCTGCGGCGCGGCTGCGGAAGCTGGTGACCCATGCGTCGTAGGAGGCGTTGGGCGTTGGCAACAGATCGGCGGACAACCCGCCCGACCAGCCTTCGGTGGTGCGCGCAACGGGCGCGCCTCCGCAGGCCGCCAGTGTCAGGGCGCCAAGGCCCAATCCAAAATTCCGCCGTGAAAGTCGCATACTGCTGCCCCGTTTTATGAGTTGTGGGTTTTCGCGCATGCTATCCGATTGCATTGCCAAGGCAACAGGACATCTCTGGGAGTGGGCGGGGGTTTGCCGGTTCTGCGTGACCACTCTCAGGGCTTGTAGAGTGGCACCGTCGACATCGACATCTTCGCCGATCCGTTCTGCACATCACGTGCGTGGCTGATGTAGATCAGTGTTTGGTTCTTTTCGTCGAAGATCCGTTTAACCTTCAATGTCTTGAAGATGATCGAGCGGCGTTCACTGAACACATCCTCACCTTCATCGCTGCGGTCGATATCGCCGATGGTGATCGGGCCGGTCTGGCGGCAGGAGATGGAGGAGTTCGACGGGTCCTCGAACCAGTTCCCTTTTTGCAGACGGTCGATGAATCCGCGCTCGAAATAGGTGATGTGGCAGGTGACGCCTTGCACGTCCGGATCCGCCAGTGCCTCGATCACCAGATCATTGCCGAGCCAGTCAACGTCTACATTACCGACAACCTCGGCAGTCAGGGTGGTAGGCAGAGCCAGAAGGGCGGCGAGGATGAGTTTTTGCATGAGATACCCTGTGTTTATAGCAGTTAACGCGCAGCAGGGGCATCCGGTTCCGCCCTGCGACAAATAAGGAGCGTGCAGGTGTGGGGGCTTGCCAGCGCAGCGCGCAGAACATTATAAGAACATCATGGCAAAAATGAATCTTCAGGAAAAGCTCGCCATGTTGAGCGATGCGGCGAAATACGATGCGTCTTGCGCCTCGTCCGGTACGACGCGCCGGAACAGCGCGGGTGGCAAGGGGCTGGGCAGTACGGAGGGTTCGGGCATTTGTCACGCCTATACCCCGGACGGGCGGTGCATCAGTTTGCTGAAAATCCTGATGACCAATTTCTGCATCTATGACTGCGCCTATTGCATCAATCGCGTCTCGTCGCAGGTGCAGCGCGCGCGGTTCACGGTTGAGGAAGTGGTGCATCTGACCACGGAATTCTACCGGCGCAATTATATCGAGGGGCTGTTTTTATCCTCGGGCATCATCAAAAGTCCGGATGACACGATGGCCGACATGGTGCGCATCGCGCGCGAGCTGCGCGAGGTGCATCACTTTCGCGGCTACATTCACCTCAAGACAATCCCCGACGCCTCGCCCGAGTTAATCGAGCAGGCCGGTCTGCTGGCGGACCGTCTGTCGATGAATGTGGAACTGCCGACAGATGCGGGGCTGCAAGCCTATGCGCCCGAGAAGAACGCGAGCGAGATCCGACGTGCCATGGGCCGGGTGCATGAGCGTAAGCAGGCGGCAAAGGTGCGCACGCACACCGGACGGCGGGCCGATAAATTCGCGCCCGCAGGGCAGAGCACGCAGCTGATCGTGGGCGCGGATGGCGCCAGCGACGCGACGATCCTCAACAGCTCGACGCGGCTTTATAGCAACTACAAGCTCAAGCGGGTTTATTATTCCGCCTTCTCTCCGATCCCCGACAGCACCGCCGCGCTGCCGTTGATCAAGCCGCCGCTGATCCGTGAGCATCGGCTCTATCAGGCGGACTGGCTGCTGCGGTTTTACGGGTACGAGGCCGAGGAAATCGCCTCGGCCACCACAGGCGGGATGCTGGATCTGGAGATTGACCCCAAGCTGGCCTGGGCGCTGGCAAACCGGCATTTGTTTCCGGTGGATATCAACCGTGCAGGCAAGGATATGCTACTGCGGGTGCCGGGGTTTGGCACCAAGTCGGTCGGGCGGATCCTGTCCGCGCGGCGCAGCGGCACGCTGGGGTATGGCGACCTGACGCGCATCGGCGCGCTGGTGAACAAGGCCAAGCCGTTTATTGTCACGCGCGACTGGTCGCCGGGCAGTATGACGGATGCCGCCAATCTACGTGCGCGCTTTGCCCCCAAGCCGCAGCAGTTGAGCTTGTTGTGATGTACACGCCTCGCCTGCCCCGATTGGAGATTTTTGCCGCATGGTGCGATACGGCGCGGGCGCTGGCCAGCAATGATGTCTCCCCTGATCGCGTGGTCTGGGCAATGGAGGAGGAGACGCCGGGTCTGTTCGGCGAAGGTGCGCGCCTGCCCGCTGCGCGGGAGATGACGGTGCCCAAGGACTTCGTGCCGCTGGCACGTTTGGTCTGTGCCAGTCGCGCGGCAGGGGCGCATGATCTGCTCTACCGCGTTTTGCTGCGGTGCCGCGGCAACGCGCGTCTGCTGGGTAACCGCGCGGATGCGGAGGTGCAGCAGCTTGAGGCCTGGGCCAAACACGTGCGCCGCGACATGCACAAGATGAAAGCCTTTGTCCGCTTTCGCGAGGTGACGCCGCAGGGTGCCAACCGGCGACAGTTCCTCAGCTGGTTCGAGCCGGAACACCAGATCGAGGAGCTGACAGCCGGTTTTTTCGCCCGCCGGTTTGCCGATATGGACTGGATGATTGTGACGCCGGAAGTGACGGTGCGGTTCAAGGGCGAGGAGTTGTCACTAGAGGCGGGGACCAATGCCAAGCTGGACCTGAGCGATGCGACCGAGGATCTGTGGCTGACCTATTATGCAAACACCTTCAATCCCGCGCGCGTCAAGATCAAGGCAATGCAATCGGAGATGCCCAAGAAGTACTGGAAGAACCTGCCCGAGGCTGCGTTGATCCCCGACATGATCGCACAGGCCGAGGCGCGGGTGCGGCAGATGCAGGAAAACGCCCCTACCCTGCCGCCCTTGCGTGCGGAACGGATTACGGCGCGGTTGCGCGCCGACACGCTCAAGCGTTGATGTAGCTACGCAGCGCGGCTTCGGTCCCATCCTGCCAGACCATCTGCAGCCAATGGGCAAAGCGCGTGGCAAAGCGGGGATCGCCCCCCAGATCACCGTAGAACTGCCACTGGTCCAGCCAGGCCTGCGGATTATCCTTGGCCGCCTGAGCCGCCGCATTCAGGCTGTCCCAAGACGGGTCATTGGGGACAATTGCGCTCCCATCCTCGCGGGTGCCTTCGCACATGCGCGCCCACAGTGCCTCGACCAGTGCCAGTCCGTCCATCGGCGTGTCTTGCGCCAGCGCGTCACGGAGGATGGGGTGCAGGAAACCGACGTGGCGCGATCCCCCGTCAAAGGCGACGCGGCGGGTGGTGTCGTGGATCTGCACATTGGCAAATCGACGTCCGATCAAATCCACATAGGCCAGCGGGGTCATATCGGGCACTGCGGCAACGTGGGGCACGATCTCGGTCGTCTCGACCTTGTGGAAAAGGGCCGAAATCAGCGGATGCGCCATGGTGCCTGCGATTGTCTCGACCGACAGCAAATCACCGGGAGTGGCGATAATCTGGTGGCCCGCGTTCAGCAGGCGCAACTTCATCGCCTCGAAGGTGTGGACATCATCCGTGAAGGTCGCACCCACTTTGTCCCAGTCGGGACGGCCCGCGCAAAAGGCATCCTCGATCACCCATTGGCGGAAGTTCTCGTGGGTGACGGGGGCGGCATCGTCGAGACCGAAGGTCCGGACAAGTTCCAGTTCTTTCGGGCCGGTGGCGGGGACGATGCAATCAACCATGGAGTTCGGGAAGGTCGCGTTGGTGTTGATCCAGTCGGCCAGCGCCGGATCGGACAAGGCGGCGAGGCCCACGACGGTCTGGCGCAGGATATCTCCATTGCCTTGCAGGTTGTCACAGCTTTGGCAGGTGAAAGGACCAGCCCCACTATCGCGGCGGAGCTTCAACGCGGCAACGATCGCACCGAATGCTGTCCTCGGCGTGTCGGGATGGGCCGCATCATGGATGATGTCCGCGTGGATCGTATCCAGCCCGCCCTTTGCGCAAATATAGTAGCCACCTTCGGTTACAGTCAGGGCCACGATTTTAATCGCAGGTTCAGCCATGTGAGCGATCAGGGGCGCGTTGTCTTCGGCCACGGGGATAAAGCCGATCATGGAACCTGTCACTTCGGCGGATTTGCCGGAGGGATCAAGCTCGATCAACGTGGTGAGGCAGTCCTGCGCCAGCATCTTTTCCCGCTGGGCAGCATCGGCGGGCCGCACCCCTGCCCCAAGGATCGCCCAGTCATGGGCAAATCCCTGATCCATCAGGCGGTGCAGATACCATGCCTGATGGGCGCGGTGGAAATTGCCAAGTCCGATGTGGACAATACCCGCCGTCAGGTCGGAGCGCTGGTAGGTCGGCCTGCGAACGCCTTGAGGCAGCGCGTTCAGAGTATCAAGATTCAGGTGCATCAGCTCATCCATTGGCCGCCGTCGACGTTATACGTCTGCGACACGATATAATCGGCCTCCGGCGAGGCGAGGAAAACCGCCATGCCGGTCAAGTCCGCAGGTACGGCAAAGCGGCCTGCGGGAACGCCCGCCGCCACTTCGGCCTTCTTCTGGCCGGGCTTCTTGCCCTCCAGCTTGGCGAACATGGAATCGACGTGATCCCAGTGGTCGCCGTCCACCACGCCGGGGGCGATGGCGTTGACGTTGATGCCGTATTTAATCAGGTTCAGCCCGGCGGATTGGGTCATGGAAATAACTGCAGCCTTGGTCGAGCAATAGACCAGCACGAGGCTTTCGCCGCGCCGTCCGGCCTGCGACGCCATGTTGATGATCTTGCCGCCGTGGCCTTGGGCGATCATCTGCTTGGCTGCCGCCTGCATCATGAAAAGAGTGCCTGCCACGTTGACGGCATAGAGGCGGTCATAGCTGGCGCGGGTAATGTCGACGGTTTCTGCGGCATCGAACAGGGCTGCGTTGTTGATCAGTATGTCGAGCTTCCCTGCATGCGCGACCACGGCTTCAATGCTGGCTTCGATGCTGACCTGGTCGCTCACGTCGAGTTGGACGGCATAGGCGCCCTCGCCCAGTGCATCGGCGGCCTGCGTGGCCGCTTCCAGGTTGATATCGCCAATCGCGACCGTGGAGCCTTCTGCCAGATAACGTTCGGCAAAGCCGCGTCCGATCCCGCGCGCTGCACCCGTGATGAGGGCGGATTTTCCTGCAAGCCTGCTCATGCGATGCGCAGACCTGCCGCGTCAAAGCGGTGCATCTTATCCATCTCGGGCGTGAGATAGATCGTGTCGCCGTGTTTGGCTTCGATGTCGCCGGTAATGCGGACGGTCATCATGTCCATCAGGCCGGTGTCGTGGACGTGGATGAAGGTGTCCGAGCCTAGATGTTCTGCCACGCCGACGCGACCTTTCCAGAGACCTTCGGTTTTGGAAACGCCCATATGCTCGGGGCGGATACCGACGGTGGTGGCGTCGTGTTTGGCCGCCTCTGCCCCGTCGATGAGGTTCATCTTGGGCGAGCCGATAAAGCCCGCAACAAATTTATTGCGCGGCGCGTGGTAGAGCTCCAGCGGCGAGCCGACCTGCTCGATCACGCCGGCTTGCAGCACGACGATCTTGTCGGCCATGGTCATCGCTTCGACCTGATCGTGGGTCACATAGATCATGGTTGTCGCGAGCTTTTTGTGCAGCTCCATGATCTCCAGACGCATGCCCACACGCAAGGCCGCGTCGAGGTTCGAGAGCGGTTCGTCAAACAGGAACGCCGACGGCTCGCGCACAATCGCACGGCCGATGGCGACACGCTGGCGCTGGCCGCCCGACAGCTGGCCCGGTTTGCGGTCCAGATAGTCCGTCAGGTTCAGCGCGGTCGCGGCGGCGTCGATCTTGGCCTTTTGCGTCGCCTCGTCGATGCCCGCCATCTTGAGCGGGAATGCAATGTTCTTGCGCACGGACATATGTGGATAGAGCGCGTAGGACTGGAACACCATCGCCAGACCGCGTTTGGCGGGGGGCAGATGGGTCGCGTCCGCGCCTTTGATGCTGATGTGCCCCGATGTAGTGTCTTCCAGACCGGCGATCAAACGCAGCAATGTGGATTTGCCGCAGCCCGAGGGGCCGACGAAGACCACGAACTCGCCGTCGTTGATCTCAAGGTCCAGCGGCGGGATGACTTGGACATCGCCGAAGCTTTTGGTGACTTGGTTGAGGGATATCTGGCCCATGTGTCAGGTTCCTTATTTCACCGCGCCGAACGTCAGGCCGCGCACGAGTTGTTTCTGTGAGAACCAACCCATGATGAGGATTGGTGCGACGGCCATCATCGAGGCGGCCGAAAGTTTGGCATAGAACAGACCCTCGGGCGCCGAGAAGCTGGCGATGAAGGCGGTCAGCGGGGCGGCGTTTACGGTGGTCAGCAGGATTGTCCAGAACGCCTCGTTCCACGCAAGAATAATGTTGAGCAGGATCGTCGAGGCGATGCCGGGCACGGCCATAGGGGTCAGTACGTGAATGATCTCGGACTTGAGGCTGGCGCCATCCATGCGCGCGGCTTCGAGGATTTCGCCGGGAATTTCCTTGAAGTAAGTGTAGAGCATCCACACGATAATCGGCAGGTTGATCAGCATCAGAACCACGATCAGTAGAATGCGGCTGTCCATGACGCCGAGCCATTTGGCCAGCAGCACCAGCGGATAGAGTACGCCGACTGCGGGCAGCATTTTGGTCGACAACATCCACAGCAGGATGTCCTTGGTTTTCTTGCCTGGCACAAAGGCCATGGCCCAGGCGGCAGGCACCGCAATGATGATGCCCAGAATGGTCGATCCGACGGCGATCACGATAGAGTTCATCAGCGCCTTGGGGTAGTTCGAGCGCGCCTGCACCTCGACGTAATTCTCCAGCGTCCAGTCAAAGAAGAACCAGACAGGCGGATCGGAGATCGCTGCGGCTTCGGTTTTGAACGAGGTCAGGAATGTCCACAGGATCGGGAAGAACATCAGCAGACCGAACGTCCATGCAAGGGCCGTCCACATGATTTTCTTTCGGGTTGAGATAGCGCGAGCCATTGGGGTTCCTCCCTCAGTTATCGAGGTTCTTGCCGACGATCCGCATCAGGAAGATCGCGACGATGTTGGCAAGGATGACAGCGATGATACCACCGGCAGAGCCGAGGCCGATGTTCTGGCTCTCCAGAACGCGCTGGTAGACCAGATAGGTCAACGTGCGGGTGCCGAATGCGCCATTGGTGGTCACAAAGATTTCAGCAAAGATCGACAGCAGGAAGATGGTCTGGATCAGGATCACCACCGTGATGGCACGGCTGAGGTGCGGCAGGATGATATAGCGGAACCGCGCCAGCGCCGGTGCGCCGTCCATCTCGGACGCTTCCAGCTGTTCGCTGTCCAGCGACTGCACCGCCGTCAGCAGGATCAGCGTGGCAAAGGGCAGCCACTGCCATGCGACAATCACGATAATCGAAAACAGCGGTGCCTGACTGAGGAAGTCAAAGGGCTGCGCGCCGAAGAACTTGTAGGCGTAGGAGAAAAGCCCGTTATCGACGTTGAAGAACATGTTCTTCCACACCAGCGCGGAAACGGTAGGCATGATGAAGAAGGGCGCGATAACGAGGATGCGCACCACGCCCTGACCAAAGATCGGCCTGTCCAGCAGCAGCGCCAGCAGGACGCCGCCGGTGATCGTGATCGTCAGGATCCCGCCCACCATCCAGAGTGTGGTGAAAAGCGACTTCAGGAAGGACGAAGATGTCAGGAAGGACGCGTAGTTATCAAAGCCGATCCAGGCATCGAAGATCCCGCGCATGGGGCGGTAATCGGCAAACGAGAAGTAGAGCGTCATGCACAGCGGGATCAACATCCACACAAGCAAGACAAACACCGCGGGCGCGATCATTAAGCGGGCGGCGGATTTGGACTGCGCTGTCGCCATGACAAAGCTCCTCTTTCGGGGATGGGGGCAAGCAATACCGGTGCCTTCGGGGGGTCTTCTGGACCTCGCGGAAGCGTCGGACGTCAAGGAATATCGGGGAGAGCTGCAGGCGTCGCACGAAGCGACGCCTGCGGGAGGCGCGCGGCTTAGTAGCCTGCCGCTTCCATTTCTTCTACGGTCAGTTCTTGGGCATTCTCAAGTGCCTGCTCGGCTGTCTGGTTGCCTGCAAGCGCATCGGAGAACTGCTGGCCCACTTGCGTGGCGATGCCTGCAAACTCGGGGATCGCTACGAACTGGACGCCGGTGTAGGGCACGGGATCAACTGTCGGGTTGGTCGGATCGGCCGAGTTGATGCTCTGCAGTGTCATGGCTGCAAAAGGGGCCGCATCCAGATACTCCTGGTTTTCGTAGAGCGATGTACGTGTGCCCGGAGGAACGTTGGCCCAGCCTTCATTGCCCGCGACCAGTTCGGTGTAGCCTTTGCTTGTGGCCCAGCTCACGAATGTCTTGGCTGCGTCCTGCTTCTCGGAAGATGTCGGGATAGCCAGCGACCAAGCCCAGAGCCAGTTGCCGCGTGGACCAAGGCCGTTGTCGGGTGCCAGCGCAAAGCCGACCTTATCCGCAACAGTCGAGTCAGCGCCGGTCACAAAGGACGCCGCAACTGTCGCGTCGATCCACATGCCGCATTTGCCCTGTTGGAATAGTGTCAGGTTTTCGTTGAAGCCGTTGTTGGCCGCACCGTTCGGGCCGGATTCCTTCATCATTTCCAGATAGAAGTTCAATGTGTCCGCCCAAGGCTGTGTGTCAAACTGGGCATTCCATTCTTCGTCGAACCAGCGCGCGCCGAAGGAGTTGGACATCGCTGTCAGGAACGCCATGTTCTCGCCCCAGCCCGCTTTGCCGCGTGCGCAGATGCCGTTGATCTCATTATCACGGTCGGTCATCGCCGCTGCTGCTTCGCGGATAAAGGTCCAAGTGGGCGCGTCCGGCATTTCCAGACCCGCTTTTTCCATAAGATCGGTGCGGTACATCACCATGGAGGATTCGCCGTAGAAAGGCGCGGCGTAGAGCTTGCCATCAATGGTCAGGCCGCCGGAGATCGCGGGAAGCAGATCTGCCGCATCCCAGTCGTCTGCCATGCCGGAGTCCAGCGGGACAAGCCAGCCATTTTTGCCCCAGATCGGCACTTCGTATGTGCCGATGGTCATCACGTCATAGGCGCCGCCGCCCGTGGAGATGTCTGTTGTTACGTTCTGGCGCAGGACGTTTTCTTCCAGTGTGACCCACTCGACGCTGATGCCGGGGTTCGCTGCAGTGAATTCGTCGGTCAGACCCTGCATGCGGATCATGTCGCCGTTATTTACAGTTGCGATGGTGATTGTAGTTGCGTGGCTTTCAGCCGCTGCGATTCCCGCAGAGAAACCGAGACCCACGACTGTCATAAGCAGTGTTTTCTTAATGGACATTTTTATCCTCCCTTTTTTACATGCGTAAATAATTGGCGAAGGGGGATTGCAAGTCAAGTCTGATTTTTTCGCAAAATCCGCTGCGGTGCGGCATCCCTGAGAGCTCAGGCGGATTCGCGGAGCTTCAAGTGCCCGTCAAATAACGTCACTTCTGGCGTCGCATCCGTGACATCTCCGCTAATGATCTGAATAATACGGGAAACTGCTTTTTTGCCGATGGCATCCGTGTTTTGCGCAACTGTTGTCAGCGCAGGATTGAGGTAGGGACACAGGGGATAGTCGTCATGACCAGCAATGCGCAATCCACCAGACGCGGCGCGCCCCGGAACCAGACCATGCCGCGCTGCGGCGCGGATCGCACCGATCGCAACGCGATCATTTACGCACAGAATCGATCTGTCGGTCAGGTATCCCTGACCGAATTCCGCGTCTAGAACAGCCTCACCATGCTCCTCAAAATGCCACCCCTCGCCCATTAAGTCAGTACCAATGACTTCCGGCTCAAAGCCCAAGGCCTGCATCTTGGCGATATAAGCAGCCTCACGCTCTACAGCGTTGAAATTGACCCTGGGCATCGCCAAAAAGACGGGTGGCGGCCCTACGCGGCATAGGTATTCAGTGATCAGGCCAGTGCTTTGAAAATGATTTGTCCCAACAAAATCAACATCCAACATCGTCTTTGGACGCGAATCCATCAGCACGAACGGCAACCGGGACCTAAGCCGCCTTTGAACCGCCTGATCACTATGATCTCCCAAAGGAGCCACCAGCGCGCCATCGACATTCATCGACATGAAAGTCTCTGCCGCCCGCGCCTCGATCGCCGGGTCGGAATGGGAGCATTGCGTGATCACCGTAAGCCCCGCCTCCCGCGCAGCGGCCTCAACCGATTCCAGCAACTTGGTAAAAAATAGATCATTTAGATAGGGGATGATGACACCAATGATGCCCGTCGACTTACGATTCAACCGGGTTGCAAAGAAGTTGGGGACATACTCAACCTGAGCCAGGCCAGCCTCGATCCGCGCTACCGTCTTGGGCTTGACCAACGCCGGATCCTGAAAAAACCGCGACAGCGTCGGACGGGACACGCCGATGGCGACAGACAACTCCTCCATCGTTTTAATAAGCGGTTTGGACAAGGCTGACGCCTCCTTTCTGATCTGCTCTACCATAGTCAACCACTCGGATAGGTCGACATTTTTTTACATGCGGAATATTTTTACTATTTTTCGTCACAACATCGACGGTGTTGCGCCCAACAACAGGACCCGCAAACAACAGCTAGACAGATCCCACTTGCAGTGCCTTATCCACATACCCGCCCCCGCCAACTACCAAAAGCGCCATAAAGAAGATCGCCTGAATTTTTCTCGCCTACTCCCGCTTTTCCGCTTGTGCTCCCCGCGCGGCACGCTTAATACGACCAAACGAATTGGCGCGGGATGGAGCAGCCCGGTAGCTCGTCAGGCTCATAACCTGAAGGTCGTAGGTTCAAATCCTACTCCCG
>Ga0163215_100709_pt1 | contig 41072 bp, 38 predicted proteins | sample SynspAceP_FD_185934 | JGI IMG/M metagenome (GOLD analysis project Ga0163215, IMG submission 185934) | Saline lake microbial communities from Ace Lake in Antarctica - Synechococcus sp. Ace-P (Hybrid Assembly) | ecosystem: Environmental > Aquatic > Non-marine Saline and Alkaline > Saline | place...
AGGGAGATACAATCGTACCGCTCCAGATAAGTCGTGTCGGGCAGGATCAGGTCGGAATAGGCAACCATTTCTGAGCTGTAGGCGTCCGAATAGATGATGTGCGGGATGACATATTCGCCGCTTTCGTCTTTGTCGGTCAGCATGTCCATCACACCGGTGGTGTTCATGGAGGAGTTCCACGACATATTCGCCATATACATAAATAGCGTGTCGATCTTGTAGGGATCACCCGCATGGGCGTTTGAAATCACCATATGCATCAGGCCATGGGAAGACATCGGGTTTTCCCATGTAAAGGCCTTGTCGATGCGCGCGGGCGTGCCGTCTTCCTTCAGCGCCAGATCATCGGGGCCATGCACAAAACCAAGGTGCGGACCATCCAGTGGGGCGCCGGGTGTGACTTTGCAATGCGGCTTTGGGTGTGCGGTGGCGGGTTTGGGGTAGGGTGGTTTGAAGCGGAACCCGCCTGGGACTTCGACCGTGCCGAGAATGATTTGCAAGGTGTGTAGCGCGCGGCAGGTCTGGAACCCATTGGCATGCGCTGAAATCCCGCGCATCGCGTGGAAGGAGACAGGGCGGCCTGTCATTGTTTTGTGATGTTCGCCGCGGAAATCTGTCCATTCAACCGGCAGCTCGAAGGATTCCTCGAACGCCACGCGGGCCAGTTCGGCGGCAAGCGTGCGGATGCGTTTGGCGGAGATGCCGCAGCGGTCGGCCACGGCCTCAGGGGCATATTGAGGGTCCAGATACATCTCCGCCATCTGGTGGAATACGGGACGGTGCGTGATGCCGGCATCACGGTAGGTTGCGGCCAGATCAGGCTTCACACCTTTTTGGTCGTAGGGGGCCAGCTTGCCCGTGGGGCGGTCAATCACCAGTTCTTTGCCGTCTTCGTCACGCAGTTTCAGGCCGAACTCTGGCGATTTCTCGTCACCGTTGATCAGCACAGCGGCGTCCGTGTATTGCGCCAGATAGTGCAGGTCGATCTTGCCCGCTTGCATCAGACAGTGGATCATCGACAGGATAAACAGCCCATCCGTGCCGGGCGTGATGCCGACCCAATCATCGGCCACCGCGTTATAGCCGGTGCGGATCGGGTTCACGCCGATGATGCGCGCGCCGCGTTTCTTGATCTTGCCGATGCCCATTTTGATCGGGTTGCTGTCATGGTCCTCGGCCACGCCGAACAGCATAAACAGCTTGGTATGGTCCCAGTCGGGTTGGCCGAATTCCCAGAACGCGCCGCCCATGGTGTAGATGCCGGCCGCCGCCATGTTGACGGAGCAGAAGCCACCATGTGCCGCGTAATTCGGCGTTCCAAAGGACTGCGCCCACAGCGACGTAAAGCTTTGCGACTGATCGCGGCCTGTGAAGAACGCCAACTTTTCGGGGTTGCTCTCGCGGATCGGTTTCAGCCAGCTGGCGGCGATCTCGTAGGCCTCGTCCCAGCTGATTTCTTCGAATTTGCCTTCGCCACGTTCTCCCACACGCCTCAAAGGGGCGCGCAAGCGTGAGGGCGCATTGTGCTGCATGATACCGGCGGAGCCTTTGGCGCAGAGCACGCCCTTGTTCACCGGATGATCGCGGTTGCCCTCGATATAGGCAACTTTCAGATCGCCCAGCGGGTCTTTCTTCATGTGCACATTAATACCGCAGCGGCAGGCACACATATAACAGGTTGTTTTGCGGATCTCGTCAGAGACGTGTGGGCTCAGGTCCAGCGCGGGCTGTGTGTGGGTCATGGTCTCTCCTGACGGGTTATTTGGCCTGACGGTTATTTTGCAGCCTGAAGCGTGGTTACGGCGATCATATTGGTCACATCGGCGGCGGTACAGCCCCGCGAGAGGTCGTTTGCAGGCTTGGCCAGCCCTTGCAGTACAGGGCCGATGGCGTCACAGCCGCCAATGCGCTGGGCGATCTTATAGCCGATGTTGCCGGCGTCGAGGTTCGGGAAGATCAGCACATTGGCATGGCCCGCCGTTGGGGAATTCGGCGCCTTGGACGCGCCGACCGAGGGCACAAAGGCCGCATCGAATTGCAATTCGCCATCGGCAGAAAGGTCTGGGTGGCTGGCGTGCAGCAGCGCCAGTGCATCGGTCACCTTGGTCACATGGCCGTGACGGGCAGAGCCTTTGGTGGAGAAACTGAGCAGCGCGATTTTTGGTGTATCACCCAGAAGTTGAAGGCACGATACCGCAGATTGCGCGGCAATCGTCGCCAGCTCTGCCGCATCGGGATCAATGACCAAGCCGCAGTCGCCAAACACCATGGCACTGCGGCCGCTGGGATGATTAATGGGCAGCGCCATAAGGAAGAAAGAAGAGACAAGCGCAGCACCCTCCGCCTTGCCGATCATGGTCAGGGCGGCGCGCACGATGTCGGATGTCGTATTTACAGCCCCTCCCACAGTGCCGTCTGCATCGCCGTTTCGTACCATCAGCGCGGCAAAGACCAGCGGATCATGCGCTTGCTGTGCGGCGATATCCTTGCTGACGCCTTTGTGCTTGCGCAGATCGTGATAGAGGGCGGCATAAATAGCGGTAAGGTCAGAGGTTTCGGGGTCTTGAATGTGCAGATTTGCGCGGCCGGTGGCGCCTGCATCTGCCAGCAGCCTTGCAATTGCGGCTCTTGGTCCTATCAGCGTGATCGGACCCATTCCCGCATCAAGCGATGCAAGGGCGCCTGCTATAACCCGTGGATCATGGCCTTCGCTTAGAACAATATGGGCAGGCCGGGCGGCTGCGCGGTTTTGTAGGTCGCGCAGAACGCTCATATCGGCCTTACCCTTTTGTTTGGTGCGCTGCCTGTCACCTAGACGGCTGGCTCGCGCATGTCGGCAGCGTCGATGCCGGCAACAGACACAGGCGGCTTCATCGCATCGCGGCGGAAGGGGTCGCCCAGCTCCTGATTGATCATCGCCTCGATCAGCGTCGTTTTACCGTGGTTCATCTGATCATCGATGGCCTTCGCAAGGGCTGCTGTCAACTCTTCCTGCGTGCGGGCAACGACACCTTGCAGACCGCAAGCCTGTGCAATGCCGGCGTAGGAGACCTGCTCGTCCAGCTCTGTGCCGACGAAGTTGTCATCGAACCAGAGTGTGCTGTTACGCTTTTCCGCGCCCCACTGGTAGTTGCGGAACACGATCTGCGTGATCGCAGGCCAATCGCCGCGGCCAATCGCCGTCAGTTCGTTCACCGAGATGCCGAATGCACCGTCACCTGCAAAGCCGACAACCGGCACATGAGGCTGGCCGATCTTGGCACCCACGATCGCAGGCAGACCATAGCCGCAGGGCCCGAACAGACCCGGCGCGAGATATTTGCGGCCTTCGTTAAACGACGGATAGGCGTTACCGATGGCGCAGTTATTGCCGATGTCGGAGCTGATGATCGCCTCGACCGGCAGTGCGGCCTGAATCGCGCGCCACGCCATGCGGGGCGACATCCAGTCTGGCTTGGCCGCGCGCGCGCGCACGTTCCAGTCTGTGCCCGGATCGTCTTGCTCGTCCGTCATGGAGGTCAACTCTTGGGCCCATGCGGATTTGGTCTGGGCGATCAGGGCGGTGCGGTCGGCGCGCGCCGTATCGCCTGCGGTCTCGGTCAGTTGGGCTGTGATGGCCTTGGCGACTTTGGCAGCATCGCCAACGATACCCACAGTGACCTTTTTGGTCAGGCCGATGCGGTCGGCGTTGATATCAACCTGAATGATTTTGGCCTCTTTAGGCCAGTAATCAATGCCGTAACCCGGCAGTGTCGAAAACGGGTTAAGGCGTGTACCAAGGCACAGGACGACGTCGGCTTTCGAGATCAGCTCCATGCCGGCCTTGGACCCGTTATAACCCAAAGGCCCTGCAAACAGCGGGTGATTGCCGGGGAAGGCGTCATTGTGCTGATAGCCCACACACACCGGCGCATCCAGACGCTCGGCCAGCACGCGGGAGGCCTCGATGCCGCCTTTGGCCAGCACCACACCGGCACCGTTCAGGATCACGGGGAACTTGGCAGTCGACAGCATTTCGGCGGCACGGGTGATGGCATTCTCGCCCCCTTGCGGCACTTCGAATTCCACCACTTCGGGGATTTCAATGTCGATGACTTGGGTCCAGAAATCGCGTGGAATGTTGATCTGGGCAGGGCCAGAGGCGCGTTTGGCCTGCATGATCACGCGGTTCAATGTCTCGGCGATACGCGAAGGGTCGCGCACTTCTTCCTGATAGGCCACGCAATCGGCAAACAGGTTCATCTGCTCCATTTCCTGAAAACCACCCTGACCGATGGTCTTGTTGGCGGCCTGCGGGGTCACCAGCAGCAGCGGCGTGTGGTTCCAATAGGCGGTTTTTACGGCGGTCACAAAGTTGGTGATGCCCGGACCGTTCTGCGCGATCATCATCGACATCTTGCCGGTGGCGCGGGTGTAGCCGTCAGACATCATACCGGCGGAGCCTTCGTGCGCACAGTCCCAGAACTTGATGCCCGCCTTGGGGAAGATGTCCGATATGGGCATCATGGCAGAGCCGATGATGCCAAACGCGTGCTGGATGCCGTGGCGTTGCAGCGTTTTTACAAAGGCTTCTTCGGTTGTCATTTTCATGGCAGGGGATCCTTGGGTGTTGGGGAGTATGATTTCGGATTAGCGCACCCTATAGGGTCCGGTTGCAAAGCGTTAGGGCCAGAATTCATGCCGGAATATGGCCAGCAGCTGTCATCGCCTCAATTTCTGATGCAAGGGCTTGCAGACCGTCCGAAATGCGACTCGACGGGATCGAGGAATAGCCGAGGCGGTAGAAATTGCGCGGCTGATCCTCGCCGCCGAAAAACGACTCGCCCGGCTCTATCAGCACGCCCCGGGTGCGCGCACGGGTGGCGAGTTGTTTGGTATCTATAGTATCGGGCGCCCGCATCCAGAAGGACGAGCCCCCATGCGCACCTTGGCCAGCGATGCTCAGACCGAATTGCGCAATCGCCTCCTCCATCTTGGTGCGGCGTTCATGCAGGACATTGCCCATCCGGCGCACCAGCGCATCGTAATGGCCCAGCGACAGAAAGTATGAGGTCGTCCGCTGGATGTGGCCTGGCGGGTGGCGCAGCACAGAGGCACGCAGGGCGCGGGCCTCGCGGATGAACGGCTCTGATCCGACAAGATACCCAAGGCGCAGACCGGGAAAAAGCGACTTGGAAAAACTGCCCACATAGATCACGCGGCCATCGGTATCGAGAGATTTGAGCGCGGGCGAGGGCGGGCGCAGGAAGGACGTCTCGAACTCGTAATCATCTTCTACGATCAGCGCATCCATCTCGCGGGCGCGGGCCAGCAGTGCACGGCGCCGCGCCATGGGCATGGTGGCATTGGTGGGGCATTGATGGCTGGGGGTGGTGAAAATCACATCTGTATCGGGCGGGATTGCGTCGGGCGGCAGGCCGTCCTGATCGACGCGCACAGGCGTCACATGGCAGCGCGATTGCACCAAAATATCCCGCAATGCATGATAGCAGGGGTCCTCAAGGGCTGCGCGACGGCGTTGCGTCAGCAGCACTTGGGCCGTCAGCCATAGCGCGTTCTGGGCGCCCATGGTGATCAGGATTTGTTCGGGGGCGGCTGTGATTCCACGGCGCGGCAGGGTATGACGCGCGATAAATTCGATCAGCTGTGGATCGTCCTGATCATAGTAGTCGGAGGTCATCGAGGTGAAATCGCGCTGGCCCAAGGCTTGCAAGGCGCAGAGCCGCCAGTTTGCGTGATCAAACAGGGTTTGGTCGGCCTGCCCATAGACAAAGGGATAGCGGTATTGGAACCAGTCTTGCGGCTTGCGCGGGGTCACGCCACCGCTGAAACGCTGCCCGATCGCGCGGTTCCAGTCGACAGCGTCCAGCGTATCGGGTCCGGGTGTGAAGATTGGCGGGCTGGGGGCGTTTTCTGATACATAGTACCCCGAACGGCCCTTTGAGGCGAGGTAGTCATTCGCCAGCAACTCTGTATAGGCAATTGTCACAGTGATCCGGCTGATCCCCAGATGAAGAGCGAGCTTTCGCGTCGACGGCAACTTTTCGCCATGCCGGAAACGGCCCGACAGGATACCCTGCGCGATCATCTGCTGGATCTGCGACTGCAAGGTGCCTTGCGAGTCAGGCGAAAGGAAAAAGGTTTCTACCGGAAGGGCCATAAATGATCTTATATATTGGACCTAATTGTAAATCAATCTGGACATAGCATTGTGCGAAATGGCCTGTCGTCCAATGAGCATGATAAACGCGCCCTGCGTCATCGGAATAATTTATCGAGATTTCAGGTTCTAATATTATGCCTGAATTTGACTGGCAAAAGCTGAGTATCAGAGGCTCATCAAGCGGGCTTCGTGAGATTTCAAAGTGCGGCGGGCTGTAGCGCCCGTATTTGTCGCGCTGTTGAAAAGCTTTGGAAACAGCCGGCGCAACTCATGGCGCGACTGCTCGCTTACACCGCCAATCGCATAGGCACTGGGATGAAAGCTCTCGGACCATGCGCCATGTGCACAGACGATCTGGTGGTCGTCAAACAGGATGTGCATATAGGTAACCGACTGCGCAGTGCTCCGACTGATCGTGGTATCGTTGACCAAGTGAACGGCTGCAATCAGGACTTCGGCCTCCCCGAACAGCAGATCGGCTTTCCAGCCTGTGACCAGCATCCTGTGCTGCGGCGACACCTCAAAGGTGGTGTGATTGCCGAGAGCACCCGTCATGAACCGGATTGGCGCGAAATCACCCTGCGCGGGCACCGTGCGCGCGCCGACCCAGCGCACAGCTTGCGGACCGTTATCCAACGTCAGGATCAGATCACCGGGCACTAAATCTTCGATTGCCTTTGAGCCGTCTGGCGTGTCGATCAGCGTACCTTTTACGAAGCAGGCAACATTTGTGTTGTCAAACGTCAGATCGGCAGAGTTTACACCAGCGACCGAGGAGAGCGTGACGGACCCGCCAAGGGCGGTGTTGTCAGAGTAATCCCCGATCGACTGGTTCAGGATGCCATCATCGTCAAAGTCTGCGCGCAGCTCGAAAATATTGGTGTAGAAGGCGCTCAGGTCGACGAAATCATTGTTGAACTGGTTGCCATCATTAATGTTCTGGCCAGCGGCGGTGTTAAAATCGAGAATAACGTCATTGCCGTCACCGGCGTTGAAGATAAACCTGTCAAAGCCTTCGCCGCCGGTCAGCGTATCGTTTCCGGTGCCGCCGGTCAGTGTGTCGTTCCCAGTACCGCCGTCAATAAGGTCATTCCCGCTGCCGCCGTAAATGAGGTCATTGCCGCCATTGCCGTTAACAGTGTCATCTCCGGCGCCCGCGTTCAGGGTGTCATTCCCCTCGACCCCGGCTGACACGCCGGTGACAGAATATTCAGGGCCGGGAGGCAAGCCGAGCATGGGGGAGTTCAGCAGGTTCTGTGTTGCGCCATCGGTATCGGGCCCACGTATGGTCGCGCTGAGTGTATCGGCACCCTGATTTTCCCAATAGCGGATCTGGATGGTATAGGTCTGGCCGCTGTTCAGTGTGACATCACCAAAACGCGATGTAGTGCCTTGGTGATAGTCGTTGTTCAGATAGTCCCGCACGCCTCCCGTCTGGTTCGAGAAGTTGACCGGATTGCCCGCGCTGTCAAAAATCTGGATGGTGGAGCCATCGTCGGATGCCGTTGTCAAGCGGTAGGACCCGCCCGTAGTCACATTTAAAGTAGAGGTGTAGATAACGCCGAAATCTCCGGGGTTTCCCGTGGTCCCCCGTACACTGTTGGTCAGGTTACCTTCGTCGAAGTCGGTGACATAGCCCGATCCGGTGCGCGTGCCGTTTTCGATGTCAAAAGCCTGGCCGGCCGCACTGGAAAAGTTGTAGTCGAATGTTTCGAAGTGCCATGCACCCGCAACGGGTCCGTCCCCGGCGATGATGTCATTTCCGCCGCCGGAATTGATCAGGTCGTTGCCAAGACCACCCGACAGCGTATCGCCCCCGGATGTGCCCGTTTGTGTGCCGTTTCCCTGTAGGGCAGGGTTCGAGCTTGAGTTTGTAGCCATGGCTCTGGTCCTTCCTTATGCGAGGTCTGCGGATGGTGGAGTCGTATTCTGCTGATTTGAGTTTTATTGGATGCATCTGTTCAGAATGTGTTTTCAATGGGGAAACAATGGGGGTGTTTGATCCGCCTATGCAGGCGTTTGGGCAACAAAAAAGGCCCCGTTTTTCAACAGGGCCTGTCAGGAATTCAAGGGGGTAGAAAGTTAGGCCAGCACGCGGCCTAATGCAGCATCCACAGCGGTAACGATCTGGTTGATGTCATCCTTGGTGCAGATCAGCGCGGGGGAGAAACACAGCGTGTTGTTCTTGCCTGGAAGTGAGCGGTTTGTAGCACCGATGATGACCGCTTGTTTCATACAGTCCGCAACAATCGCACCAACCAGTTTTTCGGGCAGCGGTTCTTTGGTGGTGCGGTCCGACACCAGTTCGACCCCGAGGAACAGGCCCTTGCCGCGCACCTGACCGATGGCGGCATGTTTATCTTGTAGGGCCGACAGTTGGTCCAGCATGTAGTCGCCCATGGCGATGGTATTGCCCAGCAGGTTTTCCCGCTCGATGATCCGCATGTTTTCGATCGCGGCGGCGGGCCCAGCCGTGCAGCCGCCAAATGTCGAGATATCGCGGAAATAGCTCAGGTGATCGGAGGGATCATCCTTGAACATATCAAACACGGCTTCGGTGGTCACGAGGCAGGAAATGGCGGCGTAACCGGAGGCGACACCTTTGGCCATGCTCACCATATCCGGTTTGATGCCGTAATGCTGATAGCCGAACCAAGTGCCGGTACGGCCCACGCCGCAAACCACTTCGTCGATGTGCAGCAGAATGTTATACTGGTCACAAATCTCGCGGATCCGCTCCCAATAGCCATCGGGGGGCGTGATGACGCCGCCGCCTGCGGTCACAGGCTCAAGGCACAGCGCGCCGACAGTGTCGGGACCTTCGCGCAGGATGACCTTTTCGATCTCGTTTGCCGCCCAGACGCCGTAATTCTCGTCCGGTGCGCCGTCCTGCTCGTGCTTGCGATACTCAAGGCAGTGGGGCACGCGGATGAACCCGTCGGGAAACGGACCGTATTGCACGTTGCGTTCGTCCTGACCGCCAGCGGCCATCGTGCCGATCGTGCCGCCGTGATAGTCCCGCTCGCGGTAGAGGATCTTGTACTTCTTGCCACCATAGAGCTTGTGCGCGATCTGGCGGACCATCTTGAAGCCCTTCTCGTTCGCTTCGGAACCCGACGATGCGTAATAGACGCGGCTCATGCCTGGCATCTTGGCAATCAGCATCTCGGAGAAGATGGAACCGGGGATAGAGCCCGCGCTGCCGCCGAAAAAGTTCAGCTTTACCAGTTGGTCGCGCACCGCATTGGCTATTGATTCGCGGCCATAGCCCACGTTGACGGTCCAGACACCGCCTGCAACAGCGTCGATATGCTCCTTGCCGTGCTGGTCCCAGACGCGCAGGCCTTTGCCTTCGACAATGATGCGCGGATCGCTGGTTTCATACTGTTTATGCTGGCTCAGGTGGTGCCAGACGTGGGCGCGGTCTGCCTCCACAATGCGGGAGATGTCATTTTCGTTGAATGTACCGTCCATGATGGCGACCTTTCGACAGAGCGTGTAAACAGGGAAATCAGCAATAGCTTCGTTAACCGATACCATACTAGACGGGTAAATCTCCCGAAAAAATAGGACCAGCTGCGCACGAATAATAAGGCCACTTCAGGTCTGTATTCAATGCGCTGACATGAAACACATTGTTTTTGATAAATTTATGTCTTTGGCACGGAGGATCAACGACGCACAGCAAGACGAAATTGTGCAGGTTGTTTGAAAAAACTACGCTATCATGAAATTCCAGAACGTCGGGATGCGGAAGAGGCGCGTGGCCAAGCTGTTAGAGGGGCGAGCTGCACATCGCCCACGCGACAGTTCCCGCACTGCCTTGAGGCGACATAAATCAGTTAATACTCACTTGCCTGTCAATCTTGTGAGCCGTGTAATGGGGGCCAGCCTTCTCACTAATACCTTAAAGCTTGTTGCAAGTAACATGAGCATGACTAGGATACTTACGCTAGATGTGACTGCCGACCAGTTGGCACGACACGAAACTATCCCGAGTTCTGATCAAGGAGCCGGGCAATAAAACAACCGGGAGAGTATTTAGAATGATCAAGAAAACAGTAAGCGCATTTGTCGCGGGGGCCGTGATGTCTTTTGCGGCGACCTCTGCCTTTGCCGAAGGCGAAATCACCGTTGGATATTTCCTTGAGTGGCCTATGCCGTTCATGATTGCCAAGAATGCAGGCACTTACGACGAGGCGCTGGGGATGAAGGTGAATTGGGTCTCCTTTGACACAGGGACAGCCATGTCTGCTGCGATGGCATCGGGTGATGTACAGCTGTCTGTGTCACAAGGTGTGCCGCCTTTCGTTGTGGCTGCATCGGGCGGCCAGGATATTCAAGTGCTGGACGTTGCCGTGTCCTATTCGGACAACGATAATTGCGTTGTTGCAGCAGGCCTCGAGATTGACAAGAATTCGGCGGGCGAGCTGGCAGGCAAGAAAGTGGCTGTGCCGCTGGGCACTGCCGCGCATTACGGATTTTTACGGCAGATGGGCCACTTTGGCGTAGATGTGTCTACTTTGCAGATTGTGGATATGGCGCCGCCGGAAGGTGCTGCCGCATTGGGTCAGGGCGCTGTTGATTTCGCCTGCGGATACGGTGGCGGTCTAACCCGGATGAAGGAGTTCGGCAACGTTCTGCTAACGGGCGACGAAAAACAGGAGCTGGGTATTCTGGTGTTTGACGTGACCTCCGGTCCTGCGGGCTATGTCGCTGAGAACAGCGATACGGTTGCCAAGTTCCTGAAGGTTACCGCAGATGCAAACGCGGAATGGGCTGCGAACCCGTCCGAAGATCATCTGACTGTGATCGCCAAAGAATCTGGCATGGATGTTGAGGCAACGCGTGCGTTTATCGCAACGATGAAGTTCCCCACGATGGAACAGCAGTTGTCGCAGGCATGGCTGGGTGGCAATGCTGCGATCTTCATGAAGGGTGTGGCGGATGTCTTTGTGGAAGCGGGCTCAATCGACGCGGCGCTGGATGACTATTCCGGCATGGTGAATATTGGCCCACTCGCTGCTGCCAACGGCATGTAATCCTGACGCAGGATTAAACGGGCCCGGCGCCGCTTCAATGCGCCGGGCCCTGTCGATTGAAAACGAGGCGGGGACAACTCCGCCCAATCGGTTGTAGAGTGCAACCAGAAAGCAGGGATGTGTCCGGACTTTCCATAGATAAACTCTCCATGCGGTTTGATTTGCCCGACGGCGGATCGGTACAGGCGCTGCAAAACGTCTCGATCGACCTCAAGGCCGGTGAATTGCTGAGCGTGCTAGGGCCATCGGGCTGCGGCAAAACCACATTGCTGAATATTGTTGCGGGGTTTCTGGCCCCCACAGAAGGCGTGATGACCCTGAATGGGCATGTTATAAAAGGGCCTGACGCAGAGCGTGGCATGGTCTTTCAGCAAGGTGCGCTGTTCGAGTGGATGAGCGTGCGTGATAACGTAGGCTTTGGCCCTTCCATGAAGGGGATGCCCAAGAACAACAAAGCCGAGATTGTGAACCATTTGCTGGATGTGGTTGGCCTGCAAGATTTCAAGGAAAAAGCAGTTTACGAGCTGTCCGGCGGGATGCAGCAGCGTGTGGCGCTGGCACGCTGTCTGGCGAATGATCCCGATGTTATCCTGATGGACGAGCCGCTGGGCGCGCTGGATGCGCTGACGCGCGAGAAGATGCAATCGCTGGTGCTGAAGCTGTGGAAGGAGACGGGCAAGACGATCATCCTGATCACCCACTCTGTGGAAGAAGCCCTGCTGCTGGGCGAGCGGTTGATCGTGATGGCGCCGCGCCCCGGACGGATCCACAAGGAATATCGCCTGCCCTTTGCGGAGATGGGCGTGAATTCCGATCTGCGCGAAGTGAAGAAGCATCCCGACTTCGGGCCAAAGCGCGAAGAGATCCTGAATATGATCTGGGACATGGAAGAAGAAATTATGGGCACCACAGGGGAAAAAGCATGACCGGACTTATCGTTCTGGCCGTCTATCTGGGTATATTTATCGCCTCGATGGTGCTGTTCACGCGTATCGGTGCGGGCATTCGGGATTATACCTCTCTGAAAACGGTGACATTTGGGGATGAAAGCGCTGTGCGTCCTAACCGAGCGGCGGGCATCATCTCGGTCCTGACACTGTTCTTGCTTTGGGCGATGTTCACTGGATCGTCGCTGATCCCTGGCTTTTTACATGCCCCCGGCCCGTTTGCCGGGCAGACATCGTTCGAATACACGGTCGAAGCCAATGGCCAGACTGATACGGCAACGGTGACTGTTCTGGTCCACAAGCGCGAGGAAACGCCAGAGCCTGTCGTGGTTGATGAAGGCGAGGGTATTGCCAGGAATGATAGTGTCACCGTGGCGCAATACCGCAGCCAGCTGGTATCGTTTGACCGTAATGACGAGGTCCTGAAGCGTGACGGCGCCACAATTGTGGCAATCGACGGCAAGAAGGTTCTGCCCGGTGATACTGTACAGATCAGGGGCGGTTCGGTGACGCTCACCGACAAAGGCACGCCCAACTTTTCACCCGACAACGGTTTGCAGATGGAGCCGCTGTATCTGCCTTCTCCCGAAGCGGTGATCGAGCGGACGGGCAAAGTGCTGGAGGAAGGCTTCCGTGGCACATCGTTGCTGGGGCATCTGGGCTGGTCGCTGTTTCGTGTGGTCGCGGGATTTATCTGCGGCGCGATTGTGGGCATCCCGCTGGGCTATGCGATGGGGCTGAGCAACTGGTTTCGTGGCTGGTTCGATCCGATTGTAGAGTTTATGCGCCCCGTGCCCCCACTGGCGCTGATTCCGCTGGTGATCATCTGGGCGGGCATTGGCGAGACGGGCAAGATCATCCTGTTGTTTCTTGCAGCACTGTGGATCATGGCGATTGCCGCGCGCTCTGGTGTGTCGGGGGTCAATATCTCCAAGGTGCACGCGGCTTATTCGCTGGGGGCCAGTAAGTGGCAGATCATGCGCTACGTCATCATTCCTAACTCGCTGCCTGAAATTTTTACGGGCGCGCGCGTGGCGATGGGGGTGTGCTGGGGGACTGTTGTTGCAGCTGAACTGGTCGCGGCGGAAAAGGGGGCAGGTATGATGATCATGGTCGCATCGAAGTTCCAGAACACGGATATCGTGATTTTGGGTATCATCCTGATTGGTGTGATCGGGTTTGGCATCGACATGCTGATGCGCGGAGCGGAGCGGATTATGGTGCCCTGGAAGGGCAAAGGCTAATTTTCGACCCTGTTGTATATAAAAAGGCCGGAGCATCTGCTCCGGCCTTTTTTGTGAAATGATGCGGGGGACGTAGTCGATTTTTTTCAAGAAAATCGTAGGGATTTTTTCAAAAATTCCATCTTTTGCCTAACCCTTGTTACTTTTTCGGATCTTTGGGTGCTCCGCGAGGGGCCGCGGGCTTCTTACCTTTGCCGGGAGGCACAAACCGTTTGGAAGCATCTGCCGCGCGGTTGTAGCCGCCTTCTGCCTTTGGTGCACGGGCGGGCGCGCCCTCCGCAGCGGGCTTTTTCCAGACCGCTTTTGCACCGGATTTTGCCTTCGCTGCCGGATTGTCGCTGGCCGCACCTGCGGGTTTGTCTTTCCAAACAGGTTTAGCTTTCGGCTTGTCACCGGCCTTCATCGGGGTCCGCTCTGTCTTGTGGGACTTTGGGGGGCGGGCGGCATCACGCTTTGGCTTGGCAAAAGGCGCGCTGCGTGGTTTGTCGCTTGCGGCCCTTGGCTTGTATTCAGCTGCCGGCGCGTCCTCACGCGGCGGGCGCGGCTTGTCATAGCTTGGCTTTGGCGCGTCCGGATCATAGGCCGGCTTGGCGCGTGGTGCCGGTTTCGGGCTTGTGTCATAAGCGGGCTTTTTATCATACGCGGGCTTTGGGCCACGATCAGGGCGCTCGCCGCTGCGCTCGGGGCGGCCTGCGGGCTTCGGGCCAAAGTCCGGCACGCCGTCCAGACGGGTCAGCGTTACGCCGTCTTCTGCTTTCATATCCGGACCAAGTGCATTGACCAGCTTTGGCACAGCGCCTTCGGCCACTTCGACATAGGAATGGCGCGGCTGTACGCGGATCGCGCCAATGTCGTCACGGGTCAGGTCGGCGACGCGACACAGCATTGGCAGGATTGTGCGTGGCTCTGCGCCATCGTTACGACCTGTAGAGACTGTGAACCAGATGGATTTGCCGAACTCCATGCGCGGCGCGTTTTCCTTGCCGTCACCGGGGTTTGACAACTCCTCTGGCGCGGATCCGCGCGAGCGGTAGAGGTTCACAAAAGCCGTTGCCAGCTGTTCGGGGGAATAACGCTCCACCAGAGTGCCGACAAATTCGATGGCATCTTCGGGGGCCGGTGTGGTCCATGCTTCGTCGTTCAGCAGACGCTCCTGATCGGCGGCGTTTACCTCAGATGCGGAGGGCGGCAGCGCCCATTCGACGGACAGTTTCGCCCAGCCCAGCAGGCGTGTCGCCTTCGAGCGCATCTTTGGCGGCACGATCAGCGCGGAGACACCCTTGCGGCCCGCGCGGCCTGTACGGCCCGAGCGGTGCAGCAGCGTATCAGCGTTGCTTGGCAGATCGGCGTGAATCACCAGCTCGAGGTTCGGCAAGTCGATGCCGCGCGCTGCCACATCGGTGGCCACGCAGACACGGGCACGGCCATCGCGCAGGGATTGCAGCGCGTTGGTGCGTTCTTGTTGGGAGAGCTCGCCGGACAGGGCCACAACGGAAAAGTTGCGGTTCGTCAGGCGTGTGGTCAGGTGGGCGACAGCGGCGCGGGTGTTGCAGAACACAATCGCGTTCTTGGCCTCGTAGAAGCGCAGAATGTTGAGGATCGCATTCTCGGTATCGCGCGGGTTCACCGTCAGCGCGCGATATTCGATGTCGGAGTGCTGTTTGCCATCGGAGACAACGGAAACACGCTGTGCGTTCCGCTGGTAGCCTTTGGCAAGCTGGGCAATCGCCGCCGGAACGGTGGCCGAGAACATCAGCGTGCGGCGTGTCTCGGGGGATTCGCCAAGGATGAATTCAAGGTCTTCACGAAAGCCCAGATCCAGCATTTCGTCCGCTTCGTCCAGCACCACGGCGCGGATGTCGGTCAGGTCGATGTTGTTGCGTTTGATGTGGTCGCACAGGCGGCCCGGGGTGGCCACAACGATATGCGCGCCACGGTCCAGCGCGCGGCGCTCTGTGCGGGTGTCCATGCCGCCGACGCAGGTGGTCACAACGGCGCCGGCTTTGGCGTAAAGCCATGTCAGCTCACGACTAACTTGCATTGCCAGTTCGCGCGTGGGCGCGATGACAAGGGCCAGCGGTGCAGCGGCGCGGCCAAATGTTGTCTGGTCGCCCAGCAGTGTGGGGGCGATGGCCATGCCGAAAGCCACGGTTTTACCCGAGCCTGTCTGGGCGGAAACCAGCAGGTCAGCGCCGTCGAGTTCAGGGGCAATTACGGCGTCCTGAACGGGTGTCATTGTGTCGTAGCCTTGAGCGGCCAGTGCGTCTGCGATCGTTTGAATCAAGGGGTGTTCCTGAGCGGATAAAAGGATGGAGTTTGCCCGCCCCTAAAGGGTTGTGGCGCGTTTGTACACGGGCGATTTCATGCAGGCGGCTTTGTGTAAGGGGTGCGGTGGCGATAAGCTGGCCTTTGTATTGAGGATGGGCGCATGCAAAAGGGGGCTCTGAAATCTCGTGATTTTCACCAAGATAATGCTGGGCTAAGGTAGGCCAAACCACATAAAGGCCATGCCATGATCAACCCGCTTTATGACACCATGTTTGCCCTTCATTCGGGCAAGGATACGCCGTTTTTGCACTTGCCCGATGGTGATGTAATAACCCATGCCGCTTTTATCCGCCGTGCCGCGCAACTGGCGCATGCGCTGGTGGGCCTTGGCGTGAACACAGGCGACCGCGTGGCGGTGCAAGTCGAGAAATGTCCCGATATGCTGGCGCTTTATGCTGCTTGCGTGCAAATGGGGGCTATATTCCTGCCGTTGAACACCGCCTATACGGCTGCGGAGCTGGCGTATTTTGTGGGCGATAGCGGTGCTGCGCTGCTGGTGGGGGATCCGGCGCGTGCGGACGAGCTGGCACAGGTTGCGACAGCATCGGGTGCTGCCTTTGCCACGCTGGACGCGAACGGAGGAACACTGGCCGAGACTGCGGATGCGCAAGCGGGTACGTTTGTGACCGTGGCGCGCAGTGCGGATGATCTGGCTGCGTTTCTCTATACTTCCGGCACAACGGGCCGTTCCAAAGGGGCGATGCTGAGCCAGAAAAACCTGATTTCCAACGCTGTGACGCTGACAGAATTGTGGCGGTTCTCAAGCGATGATGTGCTGCTGCACGGCTTGCCGATCTTCCACACGCACGGGTTGTTTGTGGCGACCAACGTGATGCTGATCGCGGGCGGTTCGATGGTGTTCATGCCCAAGCTGGATATAGACCAGTTGATTGCATGGATGCCGCGCGCGACCGCGATGATGGGCGTGCCGACCTTTTACACCCGCCTGCTGGACGATGCGCGGTTTGACCGCGATCTGACACAGGGCATGCGGTTGTTCATCTCCGGTTCGGCCCCTCTGCTGGCCGATACCCACGTGGCGTTCGAGGAGCGGACCGGGCATCGGATACTGGAACGCTACGGCATGACTGAGACGAATATGAGCACCTCCAATCCTTACGCGGGCGAGCGGCGGGCAGGCACTGTAGGCCTACCCCTGCCGGATGTGGAGCTGCGCGTGGCCGATGCGCAAGGCGTGGAGGTGCCGCGTGGCGAGACGGGTGTGGTTGAAGTGCGCGGGCCAAATGTGTTTCAGGGCTATTGGAATATGTCGGAAAAGACCGCTGAAGACATGCGCGCAGACGGGTTTTTCATCACCGGTGATCTGGGGGTTCAGGACGCCGAGGGTTATGTCACCATTGTCGGTCGCGGCAAGGATCTGATTATTTCCGGTGGCTACAACATCTATCCCAAAGAGCTGGAGTTGCTGCTGGATGCGCAGGACGGCGTGCTGGAAAGTGCTGTGATCGGTGTGCCACATGCTGATCTCGGTGAGGTGCCGCTGGCAATACTCGTGCCCCAGAAGGGCGCGCAGATTGATCTTGAGGCGGTGAAGGCTGCGGTGGGTGCGGCCCTTGCGCGGTATAAACAACCCCGCGATTACCGTGTGGTGCAGGCGCTGCCGCGCAATACGATGGGCAAGGTCCAGAAAGTGACCCTGCGGGCGGAGTTTGGCGCATGATTGATCCGGCAAAGCAGGCGTTTCTAACGGAACTGTTCGAGGTGGCTGTGACCGCGGCAGATGCCAAGGCCGCCCTTGCGCCCTATATTCCCGCCCGTCCCAAGGGGCGCACGATTGTGATCGGCGCGGGCAAGGGGGCCGCACAACTGGCCGCCGCCTTCGAGGAACTTTGGGATGCCCCTGTGGAGGGGGTTGTTGTTACCCGCTATGGCTATGCCTGCGCCACGCAGCATATCCGCGTTATGGAGGCCGCACATCCGGTGCCGGACGCCGCAGGGCTGGCGGCCACGCAGGCGCTGTTTGAGGCGGTGACGGGATTGGGGCCGGATGATCTGGTGGTTGCCCTGATTTGTGGCGGGGGGTCTGCGCTGCTGCCTTGCCCGCCCGAAGGGTTGACGCTGGCGGACGAGCAGGCGCTGAACGAGGCATTGCTGGCCGCCGGCGCACCGATTGGCGTGATGAACGCGGTGCGCAAACATGCCAGCGGGATCAAGGGTGGGCGGCTGGCGGCGGCGGCGCATCCGGCGCGGGTGCTGAGCCTGATCGTGTCGGATGTGCCCGGCGATGATCCGGCGCAGGTTGCCTCTGGTCCGACCGTTCCGGATGCTGTGACACTCGAGGATGCGCAGGCACTGATTTTGACGCGCGGTTTGGTCTTGCCCCCACAGGTGCTGGAGAAGTTGCAGCGTGCGCCCAAGCCGGATGATCCGGTTTTTGCGCGCAACGAAGTGCAGGTCATAGCCTCCGCGCGGCTGTCGTTGGAAGCAGCGGCGCGGGCGGCAGAGGCAGCGGGTGTACCGGCCGTGATCCTGTCCGACGCGGTTGAGGGTGAAGCGGAAGTCATCGGCCAGATGCACGCCGCCATTGCGCGCGAGGTTGTGGCCTATGGCCGCCCCTTCAAAGCGCCGGTTGTGATTCTGTCTGGTGGCGAGACGACGGTAACGCTGCGCCACACAGATGGACGCGGAGGGCGGAACACGGCCTTTCTGCTGGGCTTTGCGCAGGCCATTGATGGCGTAGCAGGCATTACAGCGCTAGCGGCGGATACGGACGGGATCGACGGATCAGAGGAGAACGCAGGTGCTTTCGCAGATGGCAGCACGGCAGCCGGGATGCGGGCCGCAGGGATTGATCCGGCAGATGCACAGCGGCGCAATGATGCTTGGGGGGCGTTTGATGCTGTGGGCGGGATATTCACAACGGGGCCAACGGGAACCAATGTGAATGATTTTCGCGCGATTTTGATTGAAGAATGAAGCCAGAAAGACTGGCTGTGCAGGGATGGGATGCGGGGGGACTAGTTGCCCTCTCGGGACATTCGATTAATGAATACCCTGCCGGACTGCGCATTTTTACTTTGAAAAACGCTTGGTGGAGCATAGCGGGAACTCCACCACAATTTCAAGCCATTGAGAAAGAATGTAAAGTTGGTGCGCGGTTGATGTTGTGCCACACCAAGGTGTCACACTTGGCGTGGTTTGCAAGACGTATTGGACGGTACGAAGCAATACCCCTCACTACTGGCGTTGGATGGACCTGAGGGGACGCCAAACCGTCACTGCGATGCTTTGCTGTGGTAGGTGCCGCTGGAACACCCCACAAACGATAACAAAAATTAGCGTCCGGTCTGACCGTCCTGCTAAACGCCAGTCCTGCTTTCGCTAGGCGACGCGCCTCATGCCGACCCGGCTCTTCGGGTTCGCTTCGCTTAGCCGCACCGTCCGGGCCATTTCATCTAGCATCCCGATTTCGCGCAAGGCATTGCGCATTGCGTAGAGGGGTTCGACGAGGCCAACCAACGGGTCTTCGTTCGTGCATCGCCGATACCTGCAAATATTAGACACCACCGATCAGCGCCAACCCAAACTGGGCTCCAGTTTTCGCTGGATGCAAGTTCAGTAGCAGAACGACAGGAAATAACTCGGCCTTCGGCCTGTAGGTCGCCTCAAAACATCTAACAATTTCATATGGTTACAGCCTCATCATCTTCGAGCCGACTGTGTTCAAAGCAACATGATATCGGAAATACTCGCCAGTTCGTACCCCACAAAGGTAGCGCCAAGGTTTTGGTCGGAGAATACAACATCATCTCCCACCTCGGTCATATGTTGTCGAATGTCGTCATCGCTGGTGTAGCCAAACCCTCTGAAGTCCAGTGTATCCCACTCCTCTAGGTCCATCACCCGATGCGATCCACCGCTGGCGACGTCAAACACGAAAGTGTCACTTAGTATTCCGCCATACAATGTGTTGTCGCCCGAACCTGCATAAAGAATGTCGTCCGCGCCTTTGGTCCGCATCCATTCCTCCAATGAAGGGGTAGAATTCGTCTTGAATTGTGGACTTTCGGAAAAGCCCAAAACAATCTCCGCGCGGCTCGCGCCGTCGTCAAGCTGTTCTGTCCAACGGGCTAGTCCACCAGCGTCAGGCTCACGGTTTAGTACATTTTGGTACAGCAGCGTAACGAACTCAGCATTAGTGAGGTCATTGTAGATGTTCTGAAACTCTGGCGACCGAATAAAGCCATCTACGACTTCAAGCAAAGTGCGTTCACCATTGCCAATTCTTGCCGACCAGTTTTGAAGCCCATTCACATCAGGCTCACGGTTCAAAGTTGCACTGTAGAGCCGATAAACCTCGTCAGCCCAATCGGAAGCGGTATCGTCCAGCGCAAAATTGCTGGCAGCAACGGCCGTACTATTGATAAACTCAGGGCTCTGCGAAAAACCATACAAAAGGTCTGACCTAGTTGCTCCAGCGGCAAGATCACTAGTCCATCGCGCCAGCCCACCAGCGTCAGGGTCACGATCCAATACGTTTCTATACAGCAGTTCAACAAACTCAGTGTTGCTAAGATTGGCGTAGGTTTGTGTGAACTCTGGCGAGCGGACAAAGCTGTCCGCTACCCTTAGCGCACTTTCGCCGTCTGCGAGCCGTTCAGACCATGCTGCGTGCCCAGCAGCGTCTGGCGTCCTGTCCAGAGCAGATTGGTAAAAGCGGTAGACTTGGTTGGCTATTGTCAGCCCAAAAGATGCCGCCAAGGTGCCTTCGCCAGAGAGCAGGTCATCCCCTGCGCCCCCTTGCAAAAAGTCTGCCCCGCCGCCGCCTAGAATTGTATCGTTACCAGCAAGCCCCTCTATCAGCTGCCCAGCATCGGACCCAGCGAGCCAATCAGCCCGATCCGTTCCGGCGATACGCGTGTCAGGATCGGGCAACACCACGCCGCTCGCCGTGCTTGTTACTGTCTCCAACGTGCCGTAACCGTCAGTGTATGAGGCCCGGATGGTAATTTCAGAACCGATGTCGGCGGTACCTAGGGTATAGGAGGTTCTGCTCTCACCTTCGATATCCGCGCCATCCCTTAGCCATTGATATGACAGCGCACCAAGCGCGTCAGCATCTGAAAGACTTGAAGCGTCCACGGTAAGAACGCTTCCCACTTCAAATGCGCCAATCAGACTTACGCCGCCCTCTGGTAAGTCGTTGGAATTCTCAACCAAGAATGTGAAATCACTCGTGAAAGATTGCTCGTTGTAACTCTCATCAGTCAGGCTGACTGTGACGCTGATCTTGGATCCGACGTCATCTTGCTCTAGAGCATATGTACTGTCATTGGCATCTTCGATTACAATACCATCCCTACGCCACTGATAGCTGAGATTGGCTTGGGGAAATTTTTCGACCAGCAGGGTCGTGTCAGCACTGAGCGATTGATCTTCTGTGGGAGCACCCGTGATGTTGACTGCATAGCCGATTGGAGGGGGCGTGCCTCCGAGATTTGTTTCCAAGAGAGTACCGTCAGCATCATAGCGCTTTTGAATTGGGCCCGTCGAATACAAACTATAACTTAAAACATCAGCGACCCAAGTGTTGTCTGGAAAAGCTAAAAGCGTGACTGCGCCGTCGCCACTATCGCCACCTCTAATATTACCAGTAGAAAAGCCGGTTAGAGAAATAGTTTCTCCCACCGGTATTCCATCTTGATCAAACACCTGTGCAGTTAGATATCTTGTAGAAACGTGCCAACCTGTTTCGATATAATCGCTTATCGCCACGCGAACCGAACTGCCGTTTGAAAGGGTAATCCCAATTTCGTCTATCTTGCTGAAATCATCACCGGATTCGATACTGCTGGATATAGGAAATACCGTAACCAGTCTATCGCCACGGGCGATTCCCTGCAACTCGTTGGCGTAGTTTGCTATTGGAAATGCCGTATCATCGAAGATAAGCGACTCTATGTCAGAAAGAGTATCGCGCCCATCCGGCCCAAAAACCACGAGGTTTGCTCCATCCTCAGAGCGCGAAAACATATAATCGTCAAAACCCCCACTGAACCTTGCCCCATCAAAGCCATCGCCGCCAAGAATGAAGTCATCTCCCAAGCCGCCAGCCAATGTGTCATAGCCAGTCCAGCCATCTATGAGTTCATCGTTCTGGTTGCCCGTATACACATCGTTGCCTGCGGTTCCGGTCCAAAACTGATCAATGGTATTCATATTTGCCTCTTTCAGAAGCGTTGTGACCATCGTGATTGAGTGATCATTGCCAAAAGTATGGTAGGTGTAATGCATTGGATGCATGCACGGTTGGCGTGCAGGTTACAAGGCTGATCGGCTAAAGGATTCATCTGCCTGTGAAGCCCAAAGTTTACATATGGACAAAAGGCAACCTCAAGATTTTGTGGCAGATTTTTCCGTGCCTCAACCCATACATCGCCACACGACAACTCCCCCATACTCCGAGCCACATCGCATCGACGGGAGATGAATTTCCGACACATTTTTTCGAGGGGGTATCAATACATTGCCGCGCATGTGTTTCCCCCATGCCCCTTTGTTGCGTTTCAGCCAATCCAGAACCAAGCCTGTTTGCTAAACCTCCGTATGCCTTTGAAGTTGCTAATGTACGTAACAAGACAAGCTGTCTCACAGGGCAAGGTATAGTGAGGCGTCTCACGTCGTGCAGTTTTGTGTCTCATATACATTGTTATTGACTTTTGATACGCGATACCCCCCTATGTCCTAATAGGCTATTGAGACACATGGGAGTGCATACGATGCTGATAGGCTATGCAAGAACATCTACCCTAGACCAGAAGGCAGGCTTTGAGGGGCAACTGCGAGACCTTAAGGCGGTCGGGTGCCAAAAGGTTTACAATGAACAGGTTTCATCCGTTGACGTGAAAGACCGCCATGAACTGCGGCTAGCACTGGATCAACTGAGGGATGGTGACACTTTGATTGTGACCAAGCTGGACAGACTAGCCCGGTCTGTGCCGCATCTTTTGGAGCTGTTGCAGCGGATACAGGACAAGCAGGCGAGCCTACGCATTCTGGATATGAACATCGATACCAGCACTCCAACAGGCAAGCTGATGCTGACTGTGCTTGGGTCTGTTGCAGCCTTTGAGCGTGAAATCATGCTAGAGCGCCAGCGTGAGGGCATCGCGAAAGCAAAGGCGCTTGGTAAGTACAAAGGAAGAAAGCCTACTGCCATGGCCAAGGCGGCTGAGGTTAAACTGCTCCAAGCTGAGGGGATCGGAGCCACCGAGATCGCCCGCCGTGTTGGGATTGGTCGTGCCTCGGTCTATCGCATTCTGGGAGCGACGGAGAGCGCCGCTGAGGGGGCTTGATGGAGGGAGATAGGGAAGGGTGGGGCAAGCCTTGAGGGGGGGGCTGTGGCGGGCTTGGCGTGAGGGCAGTGATTAGACCTCTCGTTCGCTGCCTAGAAGCTACTAGGCCAAGAAACGTGCGCAACAAGGTTGATGACATTTGCTCTCTATGTTTCTTGGCGTCCATGAAAACTTTGCATCAACTAATCACGAGCGTGAGGCCCCGACGGGCTGAAATGCAGCATGTTTTAATAGAGTATATTGGGCGTACGGAGCGCAGTGTCTCAGACGAGTTTCGTCTCACCCTACATACGCGGTTTCCTCTTGAGGGCTTTGATCCTATAAGCCGGACAAATTCTCAGCCTCATCAGTTGTTCCAAGGAATAATTCCAGTCGTTGCGCGTTCGCTTCAACGGGAGGTAGATAGGCAGTGGACAGATGAAAGGGTCCGGCTTGTTCTAGATTATCACTATGATTGGCTTCCGAAGGTTGCAGCGGGTACCGTGCAGTCATTGACGTTAAAGACCTACTCCCCGAAGCACGTCGAAGAATTGACTGTGCAGCACTGCCTTTCATATTTTATGAGAGTAACTCAATAACCTTTTTAGCGGCGAACCCTTATGTGCGGTTGAGTTTTAGCTGGGGGGCAGTGCTTAAGGCATATGTAATCTACGATCACTGGCGATTAAAAATTGCTTAGCGTTCTCGGTAATGGATACTGGTGGCTAGTCCATCGGAGATGGGTTCATTCCAGCTAATTTTTTCCTTCCTGCCTTAGCAACCATGCCAGCTGCCTTTTACCCTCAGAGGTCTCTGGGGCCAGTTGATCGGATATGTCTATGTCCACCATATGACGTACACTGCTGTATTTATGTGATGGCTGAGGCTTCACGGTCACCTCTACCCCCTGCTGCTGCATAACGATGTCCTTCATGTAGCCTTGGAGTTCATCGCCCAGTGAAGCCAAAGTTATGAAGCTGTCATGCACTGGAAGGCAGGCGTAGTTCAACCTCGCTATTGATGATGTCCAAGTTCGCTTGCCAGCGTTTTGTATCAACGGTGTCTGAGTACGCGGTGGGAACTTTGGTCTTGGACTTGGGGCCGCTTATGGCCAGTCTGATGCCTTGAGAGTGATCCAAGATGTCTAACTTAGTGAACCCGGCGATCGACATCTTTTTGATGAGCTTGGGGGTGGCTCGTATGCGTGTGGACATGCCGCTTGCTTGGGTGCCTAGCGACACCTCTTCAACATATCCGGTCGCATGCAAGCCATCTAGGGTGGCAAGGAATGTGCGGGCTGTCACAAAAGTTGGATAGGTCGTGTTTTTGCCAAGTTGGGTTCGGTTTCGATGAACGCCCGTGACCATTTCTGGATCAACCTCGTTGGCATGAAACAAGTCTAAACAGATTGCACGCAAACATCGGGTAAAGCTGTCCCTGACCGCGTCGTTGCGCGCTCTGGTACGACCCTCTCCAGCCTCCACCTCGACCTGTATCTCGTTAAGCCTGTCGTAAACCTGCGGCCCGATGTGTCCTTTTACCTTGCGCCAGAGATTGATGTGGCGGCTTGGGGTGTCGTTGGCATGCATTTGTCGTCCTATGATTGAAGCCGAGTTCAGGTTTAGTGGTCTGGGCATAGTGAAAGCCCTGCGCTTGGCCGTCAGCGGTCGGCTTATCCCTGCGTCATAAGAGAGCAATGGAAGGGTTGGTCGCTAGGCGGGGCCAGTCTTGTGCTGGTATCTATTGCCTTTGGCATGGCGGCTGGTTGCTGCCAGTTGCCTTGCTGAATGACGTCTCAATGACACTAAACTGCAAATTTATCGATTGCCGTCTTCAACTGAGCCAGCGTGTATCCCTGCCTATTGTAAACTTGCTGGGTTACACCTTTGCGCTCATGCCCAACAATGGATTGGTAGATAGGTTCTTCAATGTCGGCCTGCGCCAAGCGCGTTACCATTGTATGGCGAAGCCCATGAAAGACGTGGTGTTTTGATTTGATGCCCAAGGCACGCGTCAAAGTACCGTTAAACCATCGAGACAGCGAACGTCCGTACCCATTCTTGATGCAGTAAGAATAGTCTGGAAACAGCCTCGTACCGTGCTGCTCCGCCATCGTCGCGTGATAATCAAGCAAACCTAGCCTCAGCAACTCATTGTGGATGGGTACTTTGCGAAGGGCTGCACCTGACTTGAAGCGTTTGTTAGTGTCACCCTCGTCAAGCAGGTTGAAGAACCATATACCGTTTTCTACTTGGATGTCGGCCAACTCCATTTGACAAACTTCGTTAAGTCTTGCGCCGCTAAACATTGCAATCAGTGTGGCCCACTTGTGACTGTCCATACGAACCAAGCCAAGACTGTTTTCGGTAATCTCAAGGTAGACGGCCTGCAAAGCATCTTGATCGAATGCTTTCCGTTTCGGTGCACCTCGGCTGTTGGACTTGCCCACACGCATTCCCTTGAAAAGGTTGGTTGAAGCATGCCCATTCTTTTCTGCCCAGTCAAAGAAGGTTTGGAAAGTGCTGATATATCCGTCGATAGTAACTGCGGTGACTTTAGCAACACCCTGAACCTTCACGGCGTCTAGCAAAGTTAGACCACGGGTTGTCGGCATCTTGTTTCGGTTGGCAGGTAGCTCAAGCAATGTCCGCTTTGCATGCTGTGCATCTTGCTTGGTGAGAGATGCCAACAATCGGTCTGGGCCAAACAGTTCAGTGAGCATGCCAAGGTTGGTCACTTTCTTGGCCAATGTCGCGGCTCGCGTGGTGCCTGCACGTTTAGCCTCATAGGTGTACTCATCGATTGCCTGCTGTAACGTCAACGATGACGATGCTGTAATTGTAATCTCGCTCGCTAAAGGTGCTCTGGTTTCCCTCTCTGCGTAGTCGTAATTTTCCAATAACACTCGGTTCGTTTCCCACGCCCGAAGCATGTCGCGATACGCCAGTTTGTACTCGCGCTGCACTCTAGCCGGGTTCTCGATGGCTTCGGACTGAGGAATGCCGCTGGCCTCGCAAAACTGGCTCAGGAAGGCCTCTGCTCCGTTCGGGTGTAGGATGTCCCAGAAATCTTCGTCTGACGCCTCAGCGAGCCTCTGTGCGGTCTCAACGGGCGCAAGCTCAAGCTCGGACATCGGCCCATTCGCGTTGAGCTTGTCGGTCTGGCGCAACAGTGCTTTTTTGAAGAATTGGTGGATCAAGCCCCTGAGTTCGTCATGACGCATGTTGGACAGAGCCTTACTATGGCGCAGGACATCACCGCATGATGCAAGATGGCGAGCGAGTTGGCCTGCAAGTTTGGGACACCGTGTTCCTAACGAGAGGCGAATGGAAGCACGATTTGCGCTGTCCGGGGCTTTGGGAAGAGGCCAGCGAAAGTAGAAGATGCTGTGTCGTGAACGGTATAGGTACGCATCGAGATGCATTTTTGTGCCTCACTTGTGTGGCACACCGCTTCAATGCTTCTCTAAAGTGCTGGAAAGAAAGGAAATGGTGGAGCATAGCGGGATCGAACCGCTGACCTCCTGCATGCCATGCAGGCGCTCTCCCAGCTGAGCTAATGCCCCAATCACGCAAGCGTGGATCGGTGTCCTGTGAGGGACGTCTGGACGGCAGTAGTAATGCCGATGCGACGTGTACTAGGCACAAGCGGCAGCGGGATCAAGCGAAAAACGCACGCCCCGCCACCAGTTTTAATCAGTCGCCGTTTATTAGTCGTCGTCGTTGGCGGCAACGTCCGCAATCTCGTCGAGGGGGACTGTGTCGTCATCATCTTCGTCATCATCCAGCAGATCATCATCCAGATCCACGTCTACATCATCGTCATCTACTAGATCATCGTTCTCTGTAGCCTCGGATGCTTTTGCTTTTGCTGTTGCGGCATCTTCAAGGTCGGCGGCGATCATGCGTGATTTTGACACGTCTATTTCCACAACCTCACCCGTGTAGGGGCTGATGATGGGTGTTTTGTTCAAGTCGTAGAAACGCTTGCCCGTGGTGGGGCACAGGCGCTTGGTTCCCCATTCTTCGTTGGGCATGGATTTCCCCTTTGATACTTTGTGATGTGTATTTAGTTTCATGGGCAATTGCCATATGCAGAGGATGCTGTCCAGCCCTAAGCCAAATGTCCCTAATCCAAGAGCCCCCATGTCCGAACCGCATCTGCCCGGAGATCCTCCGATTCCCCTGATCTTGCGGCGCTCTGCGCAGGCGAAACGCATTTCCTTGCGCATCAGCCAGCTGGACGGGCGTGTGACGCTGACCATGCCCAAACGGCTGGCCGAACGTGAAGCGATGGATTTTGCACGCAGCAAGGAAGAGTGGATTCGCAAGCATCTCGAGGCGCGCGGAACTGATGTGGTGGTGCAGGCGGGGATGGAATTGCCGCTGGGCGGGCGGATGTACCGCGTTCAGGCGGGTACAGGCCGCCGCGTACAGATTACGCCTGACGGTATTTTTGTGCCTGGTCCGGCGGAGCGGGTGGGCGCGCGGTTGGGGGGGCACCTCAAGGAAATCGCGCGCGACCGTCTGGCAGGGGCCAGTGATGATTACGCCGCGCGGCTGGGCCGTAGTTATGGCCGGCTGAGCCTACGCGACACCCGCTCGCGCTGGGGGTCGTGTACCTCTGATGGCGGGCTGATGTATTCTTGGCGGCTGGTGATGGCCCCGCCCGAGGTGCTGGACTATGTCGCAGCGCACGAGGTGGCGCATCTGGCGGAAATGAACCATTCTACGGCGTTCTGGGCCGGTGTCACGCGTATTTATGGGGATTACACGGAGGCGCGAAACTGGCTGCGGACGCATGGCAGCACGCTGCACCGCTACAAGTTCTAGATTGCCTGCTTGACGGGTTTGTCTTTTGTGATCACAGATTGCAGATGCATCTTACACCCCGTCCAGCAGACCCCGCCCCACTGGCACATGACCGCGTCTACCGGCAGTTGCGCTCGCGCATTATGTACGGTGATATTCCTCCCGGTCATGCATTTACCCTGCGCGGGATCGGCGCGGAGTACGAGGTGTCGATGACACCTGCACGCGAGGCCGTGCGCAGGCTGGCCGCCGAAGGGGCGCTGAGCATGTCGAATTCGGGGCGTATCTCGACCCCTGCGCTGAGCAACGAGCGGATCGAGGAGCTGGCGGCCCTGCGCGCGCTGATAGAGGTGGAACTGGCCAGTCGTGCGCTGCCCCGTGCGCATCTGGCGCTGATCGAGCGGTTGCAGAACATCAATGCCAAGGTCAGCGAGGCTGTCGCCCACCGCGATGCCGTCAGCTATATCCGGACCAATCTGGAGTTTCACCGCACGCTGTATCTGCGCGCCCAAGCGCCCGCAATGCTGGCGATGGCAGAGACCGTCTGGCTGCAAATGGGGCCAACGATGCGCGCGCTTTACGGTCGTCTGCGCCGGACAGAGCCGCCGCAGTATCACAAGCTGATCATCGCGGCATTGCGCGCGGGGGACGAGCCGGGATTGCGGTTGGCCGTGCGGTCGGATGTGACGCAGGGATTGCGGATGCTAGCAAGTTGAGCGCAAGCGCGGCTGTTGCGCCTGTGGTCGAAAGCAGGATTGAGTTTAAGGGCAAAATGAAGCGGATCAGGGCTGCTTGGTGGTCATAATCCGGTGGATGAAGGCGGTTTGGTCAGCTGTATCGGGAACGGGCACGCCGCGCATCTTTGTTACGTGAGCCAGTGCGCGGGCGGGCGTGTAGCCGAAATGGCCCAGCGTGGTGCAGGCCAGCATACCGGAGCGGCCGATGCTGGCGTGGCAGTGTACCGCGATCTGCGCGCCCTTGCGCAGACGGCTGGTGATATCTGCGATAAAGGCGGTGAAGTCAGCCGGATTGGGCAGGTGCATGTCACGAACGGGGTGGCTGAGGAACGTGATGCCGAGTTTAGCGCAGATTTCAGCCTCATGTCTTAGACCCACAGTTGCAGCCTCGGACGGTTCGAGTAGTGAAACGACAGTGTCGATACCCGCCTTTTGTATGCGTGCAAGATCATCCGGCAAGACCTGTGGGCGCGCCATGATTGACAGTGCGCCCGGCAGATTGCCAATGAGAGGGTAGAGCGTGCTCAGGCGGCCAACCCGCGATCGCCCATGTCGAGGTATTTCTCGCGGCGGTCTTTGATCAGGGCTTTGGGCGACTTCCCTTCCAGCGATTTGAGCATATCTGCAATGGCCTGCGCCACGGAGGCGATAGCGGCTTGAGGATCGCGGTGTGCGCCGCCTTTCGGCTCGGGGATGATGCGGTCGTTTACACCGAGTTGCTTGAGGTCTTGGGCGGTCAGGCGCAGGGCCTCTGCCGCTTCGCGCATTTTGTCGGCGTCTTTCCACAGGATCGACGCACAGCCTTCTGGCGAGATCACCGAATAAACGGAATGTTCCAGCATCGCCACGCGGTTTGCGGTGGCAAAGGCAACAGCCCCGCCAGAGCCGCCTTCACCGATGATCACGCTGACCAACGGCACACCGATCTGGAGACATTTCTGGGTGGCGCGTGCGATGGCCTCCGACTGGCCGCGTTCTTCGGCGCCTTTGCCGGGATAGGCGCCGGGGGTGTCGACAAGGGTAATCACGGGCAGGCCGAAGCGGTGTGCCATTTCCATCAGGCGCACTGCCTTGCGGTAGCCTTCTGGGCGGGCCATGCCAAAGTTCCGCTCGATCCGCGACTTGGTATCGTTGCCTTTTTCATGGCCGATCACCATCACGGGCTTGCCGTGAAAGCGGGCAAGGCCGCCCATCACGGCATGGTCGTCGGCAAAGTTCCGATCACCGGCCAGTGGCGTGTATTCGGTGAACAACGCGTCGATGTAATCTTTGCAATGCGGACGGTCGGGATGGCGGGCCACCTGACATTTGCGCCATGGCGTGAGGTTTTTATACAGATCATCCAGCATCTTGGCTGCTTTGACGTCCAGCGCTTTGGCCTCTGCGGTCATGTCCGTATCGGGATCACGCCGCGCCATGGCGCGCAATTCTTCGGCCTTTCCCTCAATCTCTGCGAGGGGTTTTTCGAAATCCATATACTGGGTCATCATGCGCTCCACACTGGTACTGTGCGTGTATATGGCGACGAATTGCGTGTGATGCAACGGCGGTTAGAGACCCAGCACAGGGTAGAGCGATGCAATCAGCAGGGTGGCCATGGTCCAGTTATAGACAGCAAGGCGGCGCGGATTGGTTAAAAAGCGCTGCATCTGCTGGCCTGCAACCGTCCACATAGAGACCGACGGCAGGTTGACCACGGCAAACATCAGCGCGCCGACACCCAGCCAGATCAGGCCCGCATCCCCGATGTAAACGGTGATGGCTGTCAGGGCCATGGCCCATGCCTTGGGATTGACCCACTGGAAGGCGGCGGCCTGAAGGAAGGTCATCGGCGCGCCCGCTTCGGCGTTTTTCGTGACGGGGGCGGCATGGGCGATCTTCCATGCAAGCCAGAACATATAGATCACGCTGACGATCTTGAGCACGTCGTAGATCACCGGAAAGCGGTCGAAAATCTGGACCAGACCTGCGCCCACGGCAAAGACCATCACCATAAAGCCGATAGAGATGCCCATCATATGCGGGATGCTGCGCAAAAAGCCGAAATTGGCGCCCGATGCCATCAGCATCAGGTTGTTCGGCCCGGGCGTGGCGGAACTGACAAAGGCGAAAAGTGCAAGGGCGGTGAGTGATTCAAAATCCATAAATGTGATCTGCGCTGAAACGGAAGGGGATGAAAAGATTAAATCTTTCTTAAAGGCGTTGACGGGTGTGAAACAGTTTACCGCTTTGCCAAGGAATTGGGTGCGTCAACAGTACGGAAACAGACTGTTTCCATTGAGTTGCTTGCGCTTGCTGTGGGTGCACGTTCTGATTGTGGTGACAATGTGTTTTAAAGGCGGCGAAATATGAGCGTAGTTAACTATCTGTTGATCGGATTGCTGGGGGCGATGTTGGGGATAGCACTTTATACCTCAAAAATGCACATTTCGCAGGGGAGCCAGCCGACTAGGGCAGCGGCAGGACTTACCGCAGCCTAGGTCAACAGAATCTACGACATAAAAAAACGGCCCGCGATATGCAGACCGTTTGTCGTTTAAAAAAAGCGGTTTAGCCTTTGATCATTTCGGACTGGCGCACAATCACTTCGGCCTGCTTGATGGAGGCGATATCGACAAGACGGCCTTTGTAGACGGTGGCGCCTTCGCCGTTGGCCTTGGCTGTTTCCATCGCGGCAAGGATTTCGCGCGCCTCTGTCACGGCCTCGTCCGAAGGGGTGAAGACCTCGTTGCTGATGGCGATCTGTTTGGGGTGGATGGCCCATTTGCCGACCATGCCAAGGGTGGCCGAGCGGCGAGCCTGCGCGCGGCAGCCCTCATCATCCGAGAAGTCGCCGAAAGGGCCATCAACCGGCAGGATGCCATGGGTGCGGCAGGCTGCAACTATGGCGGTCTGCGCCCAGTGCCACGGATCGGACCAGTATTTGTTGCCTTCGTGCAGCATGTAATAGTTTGCCTGCGTGCCGCCGATGCCGGTGGTCTGCATTCCCATGGAGGCCGCGAAGTCGGCAGCACCAAGGCTCATCGCCTCCAGACGGGGGGAAGACGCAGCGATTTCTTCTACATGCGCGATACCTGCGGCGGATTCTATGATCACCTCAAAGGCGATGCGCTTTTTACGGCCCTTTGCCGCTTCGATGGCAGAGACAAGCGCATCAACGGCGTAGACATCTGCGGCACAACCGACCTTGGGGATCATGATCATATCCAGACGCTCGGACGCTTGCTCCAGCAGGTCCACCACATCGCGATACCAGTAGGGGGTATCAAGGCTGTTGATCCGCACAGAGAGGGTCTTGTTGCCCCAATCGACCGTATTGATGGCCTCGATCACATTCGCACGGGCGATGTCTTTGTCAGAAGGGGCGACGCTGTCTTCGAGGTCAAGGTTGATTACATCAGCGGCGGATGCGGCCATTTTGGCAAAGAGTTTGGTGTTGGAGCCCGGGCCGAACAACTGGCAGCGGTTAGGGCGGGCAGGGGGCGTGGGCTGGAGGCGAAAGCTCATGGGGGTTGATCCTTTTGAGACATAATATGTCGTATAATTGCTTGACTTGGGTATAAAGTTACGCGAGGCGCTGCAAGAGGCATTTTGCAGGTGCAGCAATTATGACTGTGCAGCATTTATGAACGTGCAGAAATCAGGGCTTTGCAGAAATAGTGCGATTATTGTTCCGTTTTCGGTAAATTAGTGCGTCTGGGGATCATGAGGCATACAATACGATATTGAATTGTGCTGATTTTGCTTCAGTCTGGAGTAAGGCCATTCACCGAGAGAGATTCTGAACATGATTCAAACACCATACCTGCTGTTTCTGGGCGACGCGCCGGATCAACTGTCAGCAAAAGTTGCACAGGGTATCAAGGACTGGCGTCCTAATAATGCTGTGGGTCAGTTCCGTATGGAGGGCTGCAAGGCCAACGTGGGCCTGGAGGATATGACGCTGGCGCAGGCGCAAGAGGCGGGGGCAAAGACACTGGTGATCGGTGTGGCGAATCGTGGCGGCTATATCTCGCAGGCGTGGAAAGCGGTGCTGATCGAGGCGCTGGCGATGGGCTATGATCTGGCGTCGGGCCTGCACAACCTGCTGAGCGAGGAGGCCGATCTGGTGGAGGCTGCCGAAACGCACGGACGTGTATTGCATGATGTGCGTATTCCGCCGGTGGAGTATCCGATTGCCAGCGGTGTGAAGCGCACGGGCAAGCGGGTGCTGGCGGTGGGCACGGATTGTTCCGTGGGCAAGATGTATACAGCGCTGGCGCTGGATGAGGCAATGCGCGCACGCGGGATGAAAAGTACGTTTCGTGCCACGGGTCAGACAGGTATCCTGATCACGGGCGAAGGCGTGCCGCTAGACGCTGTTGTGGCGGATTTTATGGCAGGGTCCATCGAGTACCTGACGCCCGACAATGATGCCGACCACTGGGATGTGATCGAGGGGCAGGGCAGCTTGCACCATGTCAGCTATTCGGGTGTGACGCTGGCCTTGGTCCACGGGGGCCAGCCTGACGCGCTGATCATTTGCCACGAGCCGACACGCCCGCACATGCGCGGCCTGCCGGATTACAAGGTGCCGACGATGGAGGCGATCCGCGATGTTGCCCTGTCGCTGGCGCGGGTGGCGAACCCTGATTGCAAAGTTGTGGGTGTGTCGATCAACACGCAGCATATGTCGGACGACGAGGCGCGGGCTTATTTGGCAAAGGTAGAGGCCGAGATGGGTCTGCCAGCCGTTGATCCGTTCCGCCACGGGGCCGAGCGTCTGGCGAAAGCTTTGGAAGCGCTTTGACCGCCTGCGCCTGTGGAGGGTGCGGGATTGAGTTTAAGGGCAAAATAAAGAAAAGGGGCACGGGTTTGTTTGAGCGCGCGTCCGATTGAGGATTGAGGGTGTGGTATGCAGATTGAAGTGACGCGCGATGTGTTCCGTCTGGCGCAGGTGTTTACGATTTCGCGCGGGTCGCGGACGGAGGCCAAAGTGTTGACGGTGCGTATTACGGTCGGTGGCGTGACGGGAATGGGGGAATGTGTGCCCTATGCGCGGTATGGCGAAACGCTGGAGAGCGTGACCGCGCAGATAGAAGCGTTGTCCGGTGTGCTGACACGGGCGGGCCTGTATGATTTGTTGCCTGCGGGGGCGGCGCGTAATGCGGTGGATTGTGCGCTGTGGGATCTGGAAGCCAAGCAGACCGGCACACCTGTGTGGCAGCTGGCGGGGCTGGCGCCTTTGAAGCCGGAGATTACGGCTTATACCTTGTCGTTGGATACACCCGAGAACATGCGCGTGCAGGCGGCCAAACATGCTTTCCGGCCACTGTTGAAGATCAAGCTGGGCACGCCAGATGACATGCCGCGTCTGGAGGCAGTACGGGCCGGTGCGCCGGGAGCTACGATTATTGTGGATGCCAATGAAGGCTGGTCAGCGGCAGTTTATGCCGATCTGGCACCGCATCTGGTGCGGCTGGGCGTTGCACTGGTGGAGCAACCGTTGCCGAGTGGTGAGGATGATGCGCTGATCGGGATGGAGCGGCCTGTGCCTGTTTGTGCGGACGAGAGCTGTCATGACCGTGCCAGTCTGGCGGCCCTCAAGGGTAAATATGATATGGTGAACATCAAGCTGGACAAGACCGGCGGGCTGACGGAAGCGCTGGCGCTGCGCGATGCCGCACGGACGGGGGGCTATGACGTTATGGTCGGCTGCATGATCGGATCTTCGCTGGCCATGGCGCCTGCGCTGCTGGTCGCACAGGGTGCGATGATTGTGGACCTTGACGGGCCGCTATTGTTGGCTGAAGACCGCGCTGCAGCGATGACATTTGACGCGGCGGGGGTTCATCCTGCCAGCCGCGCGCTTTGGGGATAAGACGATGCGGACAGTTTATGTAAACGGCGCCTACATGCCGGAGAACGAAGCCACGATTTCAATCTTCGACCGCGGGTTTCTAATGGCGGACGGAGTGTATGAGGTGACCTCGGTGCTGGATGGAAAGCTGATTGATTTCGACGGTCATGCGGTACGGTTGGCGCGGTCTTTGGGCGCGCTGGACATGCGCAATCCGATCAGCACGGAGGACCTGCTGGAGGTTCACCGCGAGCTGGTGCGGGCGAACGGGATTGAACAGGGGCTGGTGTATCTTCAGATCACGCGCGGATCGGACGGTGACCGTGATTTTGTTTTCCCTGATCCTGAAACGACAGAGCCAACGATTGTCCTATTTACACAAAACAAGCCTGGTCTGGCGGAAAATCCGATGGCCAAGCGCGGATCAAAAGTGATCAGCATCGAGGATATCCGTTGGGGCAGGCGTGACATCAAGACGGTGCAGCTGCTTTATCCCTCGATGGGCAAGATGATGGCCAAGAAGGCCGGATGTGATGATGCCTGGATGGTCGAGGACGGGATGGTGACCGAGGGGACATCGAATAATGCCTATATCGTGAAGGGTAACAAGATCATCACGCGGCATCTGGGCAGCGAAATCCTGCACGGGATCACCCGCGTGGCCGTGCTGCGTCTGGCGCGCGAGGCGCAGATGGAGGTCGAGGAGCGCTCTTTTACGATTGAAGAAGCACAGGCGGCGGACGAGGCGTTTACGACCTCGGCCAGTGCATTTGTGATGCCTGTTGTGGAGATTGACGGCGTGGCGCTGGGCGATGGTACGCCGGGCAAAGTCGCTGTGCGCCTGCGCGAGATTTATATCGACGAGATGCGCAAGGCGGCCGTGTGATCGCGGCGCCCCGATGCCACTTCGGGCAGCTGGGGCGCCCCTAGTTCAGGAGATCAGCTCTTCAAATGCGGACCGCGACAGCATGGTCGTCTGAATGGCTGGAACATCGGTCGCATCCAGACCTTCGAGCAGAGCAACCACGCGTCCTTCGTAGGCGACGCTTACTCCGTCGTCCGTCACTGTGTATGAAATCGCATCCGGACTGCTGAGTCCGTCAAGCTGGAGGATCATCAGCGTGTCCTCTTCCGTGAAAAAATCAATGATCCGCACGGCGGCCAGGTCGCTGTCTTCGTCGTCTGTTACGATAAAGGTGTCGTTCCCGACAAACCCTTCCATTTCGTCACCGGCATCACCGGCAAGTATATCGTTTCCAAATCCGCCAAGCAGCGTGTCTGTGGTGCCAAGCTGCCCTTCGTTTGAATAATTCCCGCTTTCATCCAGCGCGTCGAAGGCGATGAGTGTGTCAGCGCCCAGATCGCCGCGCAGTTCGTTCGAGCCCAGAGCATCGGCGATATAGTCGCGGCCGTCCCCACCGCGCACAAAGTCATCGCCGGCCATCTCGGAAATCTCGTCATCGGCGAGGTATTCATCATTCCCGTCGCCCAGAAAAACGCGGTCATCGCCGCGACCACCGGTCACAAAGTCATCGCCTGAACCGGCCAGAACGGTGTCGTCTCCGTTGCCTGCGTTGATCGCGTCATCGCCAGCGCCGCCCTCGATATAATCGTTGCCGCCAAAGCCCAGGATTTCGTTGCTCCGGTCGTTGCCGATCATCCGGTCTGCTGTAGGAGTGCCTTCCAGCTCGCTTTGGTCGGGCGTTGCAGTAATTGTGTTTACGTCTGTGGGTTCCGGCGTAGGTGTGGCGACATCTTCGATATCGTCATCATCCGATGCGTTTATGATCAAGGCGAGGCCAAGAAGGGCAGGCAATATGAAAAGTGAGAGCATGAAGGAATCACCATGAAACAGGGGCTAAAGTTGAGACGATCCCTACGCTTTCTGAGATTTTAGTCAAATGATTCCAGTGTTTTAGCGGTTATCAAGGCCAGCATAGAGCTGTCGAAGCAAGCACTGTCTCCATCTTTACAATAATCCTGCCGTTAGCCGAGCGATTGGTGCATTATTCGTAACAACGCCATGTGCGCTCAATCTTTCCCAACGTTTTCCTCGAAGGCGATTTTGAACGCGTCTTTCTGAGCGTCTGTTGCCTCGGTCTGGTTGTTGGCTTTCCAGTCGTCCATGCTCATCCCGTAGAACAACTCGCGGGCTTCCATCTTGCCAATCTCGATACCGCGCTCGGCGGCGGCCTCCTGATACCAGCGTGACAGACAGTTGCGGCAAAAGCCGGCGAGGTTCATCATGTCAATGTTTTGTACATCTTTGCGGTCCTGCATCAGATGTTTTTGCAAGCGGCGGTAGGCGGCTGCTTGTAGCTCGATTTCGGTCTGGCTGTGCTGGGTCATGATGGCTCCTGTGCGTGTGACTGCAAGATAGGGGTGCGGAGCAGGGCGGGCAAGGTGATGATGATTTTTGGAAGTGTCATGTGATTTTGGAAGTGTCATGTGATTGAAACTGTTTTCGTGTTCAGGTTAAACGTGGGGGGCGGTACAGTGATGTGTGGCCGTCAACACCCCTAGCCCTGTGATGTAGAGGAAAACCGGAATGAGACGCCAACGCAATGTAAAGATCGTGGCAACGCTGGGGCCGGCCTCTGACACCCACGAGATGATCGCGGCGCTGCACAAGACAGGTGCAGATGTGTTCCGCCTCAACATGAGCCACGGCAGCCACGAGGATATTCGAGCGAAACATGCGATTATCCGCGCGGTGGAGGCCGAGACCGGCTCGACCATTTGTATTCTGGCGGATTTGCAGGGGCCCAAGTTGCGCGTCGGGGTGTTTGCGAATGAAAGCGAAGAACTGGTTGAAGGGGCAATGTTCCGGCTGGATCTGGATACAGCCGAGGGCGATGCCACGCGGGTGTGCCTGCCGCACCCCGAGATTTTTGCGGCGTTAAAGGAAGGTGCCAGCCTGTTGGTCAATGATGGCAAAATCCGGTTGAAGGTCGCTGCTTGCGGCGCCGATTTTGCGGAATGTGAAGTGGTGTTCGGTGGGACGATCTCCAACCGCAAGGGTGTGAACGTACCGGATGTGGTGCTGCCGCTGGCCGCGCTCAGCGACAAGGACCGCGCCGATCTGGAGTTTGTCTGCGAGTTGGGTGTGGACTGGCTTGCGCTGTCGTTTGTGCAGCGGCCCGAGGATGTGGCGGAGGCGCGCGCGCTGGCACGGGGCCGCGCGGCGATTCTGTCGAAGATTGAAAAGCCATCGGCGGTGGACCGGTTTGACGATATTCTGGCAGTCAGTGACGGCATCATGGTGGCGCGGGGTGATCTGGGGGTCGAGCTGCCCGTATCGGCTGTGCCGCCGATCCAGAAACGTCTGGTGCGCCGCTGCCGTGCGGTGGGCAAGCCGGTGATCGTCGCGACCCAGATGCTGGAGAGCATGATCGACAGCCCTGTGCCCACCCGAGCCGAAGTGTCGGACGTGGCGACGGCAATTTACGAAGGCGCGGATGCCGTAATGCTGTCGGCAGAATCAGCGGCGGGCAGTTACCCGCTGGAGGCGGTCACGACGATGGATAGTGTCGCCATCGAGGTGGAGCGTGATCCGACTTATCGCCAGATTATCGAGGCGAGCCGCACTGCCTCGCGCTCGGGCATCGCCGATGCAATGGTATCCGCCGCGCGCGAAATTGCGGAGACGACGGACGTCAAAGCGATCTGCTGCTTCACCCATTCCGGCACCACGGCGCTGCTGACTGCGCGCGAGCGGCCACGTGTGCCGATCATCGCGCTGACCCCGCTCAAGCGGACGGCGCGGCGGCTCGCGCTCAGCTGGGGTGTGAATTGCGTAATGACCGAGGAGCTGGACCGCTTTAAAATGGCGGTGGTCAGTGCAGTGCGCGCCGCGCGGGATGAAGGATTTGCCGGGCCGTCGGATTACGTCGTGGTGACAGCGGGCGTGCCGTTTAACGTGCCGGGCAGTACAAATATCCTGCGCGTGGCTCCCTGTGATGAGCGTTTGATCTTCGCCTCTGATCCGGAGTAAACTGCCCTCAGTTTTATTAAAGAGGGTTTTATGGACACCGATCTCGCGCTTGTTCTGGGTATTGTTATTGCGGTTCTGTCCATTCCTTCTGTTTTGTCGGCACTCAGTGACCGGCGTGCGCCACGCGCCTCTGCGATCACTGTTCTGATCGCGGGCGGCCTGATCGTGTTTGCGATGACCGGCAAGCCGGGCGGCTATAGCTCCGAGCAGTTGCCGCATGTGTTTATGAACCTTATTGCGCGCTACATGCCCTGACATATCCAAAGTCGGTAGTTTGAGGTCTTGCGTTAAATCGCTTCCCGTCTTATAGCCCAATTTCGTTCCTGTGTTGCCGGCCCAAGTGGCATGCCGAGCAGCACTTAAACTGTAGACTATAGGAGACAGAAATGCCCAAGATGAAGACGAAGTCGAGCGCGAAGAAGCGCTTCAAGATCTCGGCGACCGGCAAGGTCATCGGTGGCCAGGCTGGTAAACAGCACGGCATGATCAAGCGGAGCAACAAGTTCCTGCGAAATGCACGCGGCACCACGGCACTTTGCCCCGCCGATGCCAAGATCATCAAGGGCTTTATGCCCTACGACCGTTAAGGAGAGCCGATATGTCCCGTACAAAAGGTGGTACAGTTACCCACGCCCGTCACCGCAAGGTCATCAAGGCAGCCAAAGGTTATTATGGCCGCCGCAAGAGCACCTTCAAAGTCGCGCGTCAGGCCGTTGACAAAGCGAACCAGTATGCAACCCGTGACCGCAAGAACCGCAAGCGTAACTTCCGCGCATTGTGGATCCAGCGTATCAACGCGGCTGTGCGTATGCACGATGCAGAGCTGACGTATTCCCGTTTCATCAACGGTTTGAATATTGCCGGCATCGAAGTGGATCGCAAAGTTCTGGCCGATCTGGCCGTGAACGAGCCGGAAGCATTCGCTGCAATCGTAAAGCAGGCACAGGCGTCTTTGGCAGCCTGAACGTCATAGCCTTACCCAGACCAGAAATGCCGCTCCTTTGGGGCGGCATTTTTCGTTGCGTGACATGCTGCCGTGGCTTTGCAGAATATAATGGCTGCCTGTTTCATATTGTCTATATATATTGAGTGCTGGACTGCTTTGCGCTTGAAGCTGAGGGCAGGATTTGGCTAAATCGCATTATAGTACAGGTGGCTTTGATGAATCTCACACGTCTCGTCTATTACAGCCAGCGTAACCCCTCGGAGAGCCTTGAAGTAAGCTCTCTGATCCAGACGTGCTAGCGCAACAACGGGCGGCTGAATGTGTCGGGTTTGCTGTACTATAACGGGGACCATTTCTTGCAGGTGCTTGAGGGCGAGCGTGTCGAAGTATCTGCGCTGTACCACCGGATTGCGCGGGACACGCGGTATAGCAACATCATTCTGCTGTCTTGTCAGGACGTCCGCGAGCGGATCTTTCCCGCATGGTCCATGGGCCTGCATCATGGAATGGATATTCAGACCAGAGAGATTTAGCTGCGCTATTTTGCAACCGATGACGTGAACCCTGAAACGGTCAACGTGGAAAGTCTGCTGGATGTATTGCAGGATCTGTCGGTCGAACTGGCTGTTTAAGCAATAACAGGCGGATCAGCGGCGCCGCTGATGCCGTTTTTCCTGCATCATGCGTTCATTTGTCCGGCTGGCCTCGGCTTCGGCAGTGGCGGCGCGGCGGCGCATTTTGCTGGTCTCGGCCGACATCATTGATATTTGCATGGCATTGCGTTGCTCGGATCTGTTACGTAAAATAACATCTCCGGCGACAGCTGCGGCCAGCATTGCGACAAGAATGATCAAAAACCGCAAGACAAATACCAGTGTCATTCTTCCGGCCCCTCGATGCGCAGGACCTGGAAATCAACACGCCGGTTCGCAGCGTCGTCCGGCGTGACATCGGCAGACAGTGGCACCCGCGCCCCAAATCCAACCGCCTGAAGCTGTTCCGGGCGTGCGCCCAATGTAATCATCTGCGCCATTGTGGTATACGCGTGCTCCCAGCTCAGCTGAATATTGGCCAGCTCTTCGCCGTACCGTCGGAATGGCCATTGATCATCAGTCGCGCGGTATCACAATTGTTAAGATCATTTACGCTCAGGCCGAGCGCGCCTGCCTGAGCGGCAGGCATTGCCTTGCTGGAAAGTGCGAAGGGAACCGAGATGGTCCGGAGGATGGTGCCCGGAGCCGTGGCGCAGTCGATCGCTGCGTCCGCCTCCTTGGCCGGATTGACATCAGTTACCTTCGCAGCCTTCGCCATGGTTTCAAGGCCAGTTACGACGGTGCTTGTCTGTGATGGCGCCTCATATTGGGGCTTTTCCAGATCAGAGGCAGCAGAAGCACCGCCCGCAGCTTTGGTTGGCTCTTTGTCTATCGCTTGCACCAATATGCTCTGGGCCTGACGCACCTGAGTGAGTGTGGACACGGTCTGCGCGCCCAGATCGGCATTCCAGATCAGGACCTGTTCAGGGAGAGCAGGGGGCCGCACTGCCGTTGTGATCAGGTCATTTTGTGACGTGCGGGGGCTTTGTTGCACAAATCGGTTGATGGGATTCACTGTATGAATCCAGCGTGATAGCTGAAGGCATGAGCAGTTGGTCCCCTACGAAGTACAAGACCAAGAATTGGTCGTCTTACACTGACAGCTTGAAGCGGCGCGGATCGTTGTCAATCTG
>Ga0163215_100710_pt1 | contig 41028 bp, 39 predicted proteins | sample SynspAceP_FD_185934 | JGI IMG/M metagenome (GOLD analysis project Ga0163215, IMG submission 185934) | Saline lake microbial communities from Ace Lake in Antarctica - Synechococcus sp. Ace-P (Hybrid Assembly) | ecosystem: Environmental > Aquatic > Non-marine Saline and Alkaline > Saline | place...
TAAAAATTTACATATTTTGATTATTAAATTTGTTCGAGCGTATTGCTGATAATTTTCAGTTACAGCTTAAAAGTCAGGTAATTTTAATGTCCATATTACTTGCAATTGGTTAAATATTAGTTAAGTTGATATAAATATTGCTATTAGAGGGCCTTGAGTTGATGAGGCTGCTACATAATAAGCTGTTTTATTTCCACTTGTTTTAATGCTTTTGAATAACTTTCATTTAGCCATTAACCCCTTATTTTAATTGACTTTCATGTCTTATCTTGTTTTAAATAGCATCATGGTTTTTTAAATAACATGACTACATAGTGTCTACATATAAAATATCAAAGTCGTTAGTTGATAAGCTAGTCTTTCCTGAGTCAGGTCAGGTTTTTTATCGGGATAAGGAGCTGAAGGGCTTTGCTGTCAGAGTTACTTCAGGTGGCAGTAGAGCGTTTATCTTAGAAAAGCGTATTAATAAAAAGCTTAAGCGGATAACTCTCGGCCGTTACCCTGAAATTACCGTTGAAATGGCTCGTAAAGAGGCGCAAAAGTATTTAGGTGAGATTGCTACCGGAATTGACCCTATATCCAAGCGACAACAAGCACAGGCCGAATCAATGACACTTTGGCAAGTGTGGCAAAACTATCGCCAAGTAAAATCTTATTTAAAAGATAACACCTATGTTCAATATGAAATGTATTTGAATGGTGAGTTGAAAGATTGGAAGCAAAAGCGACTTGTTGATATTACAAAAGACATGGTTGCTACTCGGCATTCTAAATTACTAAAAAGTCATAGTCCTTCTTATGCAAATACTGCAATGCGAATTCTTAGCGCCATCTATAAGTTCGCTAAAGACCATTATGAAGATAATCAGGGCTTTAGCCTATTTCCTCATAATCCCGTTGAGCGTTTAAGTCAGCTAAAAGCATGGGCAAAAGAGCCAAGGCGACAAAACATTATTAAACCTAAGCAACTTGCTCTTTGGCATGAAGCCTTACAAGATATGAAATTCAATGCATCGGCAGAGTCGCATCATGTTGCGGCCGATTATATGATGTTCTTATTACTAACGGGTTTACGAAAGAATGAAGGGGCAAAGTTAAAGTGGAGTAATGTCGACTTAGACGAGCAAACTATCCATATCCCTGATACTAAGAACAACGAGCCTTTAACCTTGCCGTTGTCTGATGTATTAATTGCTATCCTGAATTATCGCTCTGTTCATAGAATAAACGACTATGTGTTTTGCTCACAAGGTACTGAGTATTTGGCTTATCCAGAAAAACCTTTGGCGTATTTAGTCAAAGCGTCAGGGATTAAATTTACCTTTCATGATTTACGTCGAACGTTTATTACCGTTGCTGAATCGCTCGATATTTCAACCTATGCGATTAAGCGCTTGGTGAATCACAAAAGCGGCTCAGATGTAACCGAAGGATATATTATTAATACGCATGCTCGACTCAAAGAGCCAATGCAACGAATTACCAACTTTTTCAAAGAACACTGCAACATTAATTTGGAAGACTATGTACCAAGATAAAATTAAAAATGAAGCGGAACAGGTTTTAGGCGCAAATCGCAATCATCGCACATCGAAAAGTATATTTGAAATAGCTGAACTCAAGCCTCTGTCCTTTTCTTGCGAGGAATTGAGTGGTGATGCAATCCATATTGCCAGAGACATATTATCGACTAGAACTGATGAAGACATTATTACTCTGTCCAAAGCTGTCAAGTCTGTGATGGAATTAGGGGATAACCTTTTTATACACCTAGCCGTTAAATTGATTGATTCTGGTGACCGAAATTCAGTTGCCTTGTCCGAAGGGAGAGCTTTGTATTTATTCTGTGATTATTTTGCACTCGACACTATTCCTTTAAAAAATGTGCAGTGGGGAGAAATGTTTGCCACTTTGACATTGATGCAAGTTGCTGAGATCCAATACACAAAAAAACAGTCACAAAGTCAATCAAGCTTGAATAGTGAGTTATCTGATGCATTAAATACAAATGTGCCGCATGTTATAGCTGAATTAAAACAAGAAATCATCGATAGCATTGCTCGCGCTGAATGTTTGTATGACAAGCGCCTGAAAGCAAGTAAATCAGGTAGGGCTGGCGGTGACACAAAGGCCAAACGTATTGAGCCGTTAAAAGTTGAGGTAATACAACGTTACTTAAGCGCATATCAGGATTGTTCGTTTAAAAAAGCTGGTGCTATCATCGAGGCAGTACTTAATAACGAGAATAGTCCACTGCTTCAATTATCTGATGCTGAAGAGCTAAACCTTCAATTTAGCAAATGGATTAGTTCGTTTATGAAAGGTAATCTTAAGTTGCGAATCCCCAACTAATTGATATCCATTAGCGCTAAAAGGTACTATCGAATACTTGGTGTTTGCATTTATTGGTTGGGGAAGGTTTATGGCTCGTGCTACCTGCAGTATTTGCAGAAAAGAAATTTTAAATTCATCGTTGGATTCAAAGAAAGACTTGGTATGTGCGAGATGTACACCACTTGCAAAGCAAAGAGGCATAGCAACAACAAAAAGAATTTCGTCAATCCCAAATGAAAGAACAGAGTTATTTGGTTTAAATAGCGCAAAGAATAGCTCATTAGAAAACTTATCAGAGGATTATAGAGACGCTCAACTATTTCATGAGGTAAAGGTTGATTTTGAAAATGGTAAAATTAACCAGTTCTTTTGGAACCAAGCATTTGTTTTGGCTGAGGGGGACGAGACATTAGCAAGCTATAAATATATAAAATTGCTTGTTCAGAAACTTAAAAGCAATCCTGCAAATAGATACTATGAGAACTCTGAAAATCGAGCGTTAAAGAGAGCTGATTATGAACTCCAAGCTTCAATTGATGAGAAAATTAGGCAGAGTAAAATTGCTAGAGATTCTCTTGTTAAAGGCTCAACATCCATAAGAAACCATTGCTGGAGCTGTAGAGCTAGTCTTAGTGGTAGTACACATTTAAAATGCTCCAATTGTGGTTGGCTGCGCTGTCGGTGTGGAGTATGTGAATACGATTGCAAATTGGACCGAGGGAAATTTTCAGGTTACGAACCTTCATAATTCTTCTAGACCCTACAGGAATTCCTCTACCCCCTAGCGGCATTCAAACCACTTAAAAGATAAGCAAGACTCTACTCGTCAATTAACAACGCGAGTACAAAGCATGAGAATCAAACTTTTAAATACTAAAGAAACCGCTGAAATATTGAATGTCAGTGAAGCTTTCCTTGAGCGTGACCGGTGGGCTGGTGCACGAATTCCCTTTATCAAAGTAGGTGCCAGAGCAATCCGGTATCGTATACAAGATATTGAACGTTACCTTGATGATAATCTTTGCTTCTCGACTAGCGAAGGTGTTCGCTCATGATTAAGGAGAATCTGGAGCACCATCAAGGAAAATTAGCCGTAAATCTGGTAACAAGCCTTAAGTGGTTTGGCGAGGGGCATTGCATCGATTTGTGTGTCGATATTTGCAATCAGTTTGGGAAGCTTTTCCCGTCTGAAAAACTAGGTCAGACTATTAAAAATAGTCATCTCTCAGGACTAATGGTCAGGGGGTATATCGCTACTGAAACCGTGGTTATTTTCCGCATTCAATATACGCGCTTCCGTATTACATCATTTGGTAAACAATGGCTTGAGGAGAATGGCTATGTTTAATTTGAATGTATTTGAAATAAAAGGGTTAGAGCCAGTCTTTAAAGAATACCCACATTTGACAAAAGAATGGTACGAATGCCCAGCCGAGCGAGCCGATGTGGCATTTACTCTTTCGCAACTTATTCGAGTGCCTGATCCTATTAAAAAACTCATTCTCGATAACGCTCTAAAACTTAAAGTCAGACGAGAAAGAAATAGTTATATCCGCCTGACCATAAGCAAAATTGTAAACTTATTACCTGCAAAATTACAATTTTCTTTAATGGTTGAAGACTCGGAAATTAGACAGCTGGCGGAAGACTGTTCTGATAGATGCAGAAGAATTGCATCTCGTGCCAACGTTAACCGCATGCAAGACTCATTAACGGCTAAAAATACCGACAAAAAACATAGTTTGGAACCAGAAAATCCCGTTAACGAGATACATATGCCGTTAACGGGAATCGCTGCTGGCGATAATAGCGGTTCAAAATCGGGAAAATCCGTTAACGATATACACAGGCCGTATACGGAAATATGTCCGTCGACACAATCCAAGTTATTTGAGCTATTAACTGAATATATCATTTCTTTTGGTATCGCCCCGATTAAAGTCGGGAAAAAAGGCATAACGGAACGTGGCGCAATTAAGCGCATGTGTGAAAAGAAATGGTGGAATGGAAAATTACGAAAAATCTTTTATCAAGCCTATGAACAAGTCATGATTGAACTAAATCAAATTCACAAATTCAAACAAATTTACGCAAGTGATTTAACTGTTTTAAAACGTAAGCAGCAACTTATCCAAAACGAACAATTAATGGGCTCACTCTATTTAGTCAATGATGACAATCAGCGTTTCTCGTTAAAAGAATTATCTGATTTAAATGTATCGAACCCTAAAATTAGAAAAGCCGAATTGATGGTGAGAATGCGAGGCTTTGAGGAAGTTTCAAAAGAACTGAATCACCAAGGAATATTTATCACCATAACATGCCCATCCAAATATCATGCGGCTTATGCTAAATCGGGACAACGTAACGATAAGTACCAAGGTTTTACGCCTTATCAAGCGAACCAATATTTATGCTCTCAATGGGCTCGTATACGCGCAGAATGGGACAGGAGAGGTATAAAGCCTTATGGTTTCCGAGTAGCGGAGCCGCAGCATGACGCCACGCCTCACTGGCATATTCTATTGTTTGTTGAACCGCACGAAATTGACCCCGTGCAAGAAGTGATTCGTCATTATGCATTGGAGGAAGACGGTGATGAAAAAGGCGCAGCAAAATACCGCTGTGACTTCAAATTGATTGATCCGAAAAAAGGCAGTGCCACAGGTTATCTTGCCAAATATGTTTCTAAAAATATTGATGGTAAAGGTTTGGATGTCGGTGTCTATGGTGAAGATCCAATTACAGCTGCTCAACGGGTTGATGCATGGTCATCATGCTGGTGCATTCGCCAGTTTCAACAAATTGGAGGCCCGCCTGTGAGTGTTTATCGTGAATTAAGACGACTAAGGAAATCTTTGGGAATTGATTCAATAATTGAAAAAGCCCGTATGGCTGCTGATAATAGCGATTGGAAGGGATTTGTTAATGTAATGGGTGGTGTATTTATTAAGCGCAAAGAGCACCCGTTGAAGCTCGCCTATGACACGACAATTAACCATGAAACCGGTGAATGTAAACAAGGTTATTACGATGGTAATCTGATACAAGCCATTAAAGGCCTATTTTATCAGGGGAAAATGATAATGACTCGTTTCTTTAATTGGCGGTTAGAAAGAACAAACGTGGTGCGTTCTAACTTGGAGTACTGTAAATAACTGTACGAACTAAATATTTTTTAAATAATCGTCATATTCAAGATCGACTAAAACTTTACGAAACAACTGATTATTCATTAAAGAATTAGAAGCGTAAGTATTAGTGTATCGCATGGCTATCAAAATCACTCTTAGCTGTGCAAAATTGGTGAAATGTACCAACGTTTCATAGTAGTCTTTGCGAATATTTTCACAAAAACCACTATCGTCAGAAAGGTGCTTATCAACGGTTTTGGTGATAACAAAAAAAGAACGCACTATTGTATAGATACTATCCTCAATATCAGCTTGTTCTACTAACTTTAGTTTACAATCTAGATCTTCATCTTCCATTAAATCTTCGAGCAAACATACACCCTTGCTGCCTCGTTTATCAGATTCTGCGTCATGGACTGAAAGTGGGAAAATAGTTGCTTCAAACTGCGTACGCTGGGCATCAATTAGATTAAAAAATTGTAACTCGAAAACTTCCATTTTTCGTTTAAGTTCGGAGTCTTTCGAATCTTTTTCTAATATTGAATTTGCTTTGTTTTGAAGCCCAATTGTGTGAATTAAAAATACTACTGAAATGAAGGTAAAGAGAGTTCCCAATATCCCTGAAAAAAAATCAGCTACCCAAACCCAATGTTCCGGGTTTTTAGATAAATTCAGACCAACTTCAAATTTAAAATAATATGTATATGCCGCGATGAGCAACGTAGCAAGAAAGACAGCAGCACCTAATATTATTTTATTAATCACGGGCGAGTTACTTCTGTTATTAGATATTTCACTACAACCCCGGTTGGAAGAACTAATTTCTTTGTGGTGGCTTTTAGATATTGATAATCATCATCGACTCCACCGTTGTTGTTTATATGTAAGTTTTCCGACATTAACTGACTCTGAGCAAGCTCCTCTTTCCTAGGTAGCTCGTATAGACCAAATGCAACTGTTTCATCAGAATCTTTGATAACAAGCCGCCCATTCAGAGTATAAGTATTAAATCTTGACACTCTTATCAGGTGTTTCTCGGTATCAGGCTCTTCGTGCACTTCAGTCAAATTTTTAACTGTCGATTCATCTAGATTGGCAATAACCTGCCAAACTCCGGGTTTTGCATAGGAAAGTATAGTTTTATGATGATACTTCTTTGAGACGTCATGGAGTTGTTTTAAAGGCTCTTTTAGAGTTTCCTTGAGTTCTTCCTCAACCTTTTCCAAGCTTTTAATGATAGCTTCAGCTTCTTTGCTCAACGGCGGTACTTTTAGAAACAGTCCTTCATAAAAATAGTAGGTCATTACTTCAGAAAAGGTGGTTTTACCAATTTTTCTGAATGCCTTTGCTGCATCTTTATCTTTTACCTGAAGAGTGAAGTGTTGTATGAACGAACCTTTCGCTGATAGCTTTAAACGGTTCCTGACTTTACTCTTGTGAGTTTTTCGCCTGGGAACAGCGCCTGTTAGCATAGTATCAGCAACGATTGCTGTGGCACTGCAAGCCCCCATAAGGCTACTTAACCCATAATACATGTCCACATCATGCTGTATAGAATCAAATTTCAATGCTAACTTAATCTCGTCAAAGTCCATTTTGTCACCTGTTAATAATTTATCGATAGTATATTACATAGAATTCTAAGAATCTCCATAGAATCAAACACTACACATCCACTACATATTTCAAAAAAGTGGAATCAATAAAAAGGGATAATGCTACAGGAATTTGAAATGGCGCACCCAACGAGATTCGAACTCACGACCTATGCCTCCAGAGTAATTAAAGTCACCATGAGTTTGTATTTCAATAACCTTAAAATAACTACATACCGGTTAATTCACTATTTATTTTTATATATGTATATGAAATTATTGGCTAAAATTTGATTTTAATTATAATAAGCTCTTAACAGGGCGTTAGGTTAATCTGATCATAAGAGAATAATGAATGGAAATAAATCGGGATACTTACCTAGCGTACTTGCGTAAAGCCAATTCTGGTGAATTGCTTCCGACAAATCGGTTAGCAGGTTTGGAGCTTAGACTTGTGCAAGAGTTAATTAATGAAGAACTGCTTTCAGACTCCAAAGATGTTTATTTAGCCATTGCTGAAACGAACAAAACGGTTATTACTCCAAAAGGGGCGATAACTCTTTCAGATTGGGAGCGTGATAAGAAACAAAATACGTGGTGGTACAAAACAGGTTCTGCTTTAACTCGTTTTTTGTGGGTTATGGTTGGTGTTATAGCTACAGTATCTGCCAAGCTATTAATCACATAACAAATGAATAATGTCGTTCGTAAACTCACTAGAATAAATACTCACTTGCCTTTGGCCAAATTCACTCGTATTTGCCTCATTTTCAAAGCATTATTTGTTCAGTGGAGACTAGGTGAAAAAAGTCATTTATAAGATAACTTACCCAAACGGTAAAATATATATCGGTAAGGACCTGACTAACACACTGACATATTTTGGTTCAGTAGATTCCGCCTATGTTGCTGCTGATTTCTCTGAAGTGGAGATGAAGTCTTTTACGGTAACGAAGGAGATTATCTTTTCATCGGATGAAGCAAAGATAATAAACAAACGGGAGGCTGAACTTATTCGGGAATATGAATCGAATAATCCTGATATTGGTTACAACAAGTGGCCCAAGTTTAGCCGTAAACAAAAACAAGCTTAGGAAAATGAAGCATAAAACAACGTGCCCATGCTAAAGCAGATAATGTCTGCTTTGCAGTAACTTGATTCAGTCACTAACCCATTGACTACTGTCTTTCAACCTCAAAAATTCATAAGTATGAATGTTTGAGGTTGAAAGACTATAAATTGCACCATGGCGACCTAGTGCTATTAAATTCTTGGTATCCAACCTAGTCATATCAATCTAATTAAGCTTATGTTTACACTCATTCCTTGCTACATATTTACTACATGGAATTGATTTTTAGAAATTATGAATTTTTATATTGGCTTGAAAGACTTTATAAATGGCTCACCCGGCGAGATTCGAACTCACGACCTCTGCCTCATGAGTAATCTGTTTCAAAATGAGTTTGTATTTCAATTAATTTATTGTGACTACATTACGTCTACAAAGATAAGTAATTTTTATATAAAGCATTGAATAATAAAGTTAAAAACATTAATTATTTATAATAAGCTGTTATGTTTACAAGGAAGGTCGCTCAATGTCTGTCAAAATTACTCACTATGCTCAACCGATTACGACTAATGTTAAAACCTTTATTGAGGCTAGCTTTATAGAGTTTTTTATTGGTCTTATTTGTGCGGCTTTTGCCTATTTTACTTATGATGAAGCTGTGGTTTTATTTGTGTCTACTGCCCTTATAGCTGTTGTTTGTTTCTTGCTGACTATTTACAACATTTACGGGGTTATTCAAGATTTAAGATTTCAAAAACGGAATCAAAATGTGCAAGACAAGGGTAATAGTGATGAATAACTTGACTTGTTATTCGGCATAATTAATTGAGAGTAAACATGACAAACAATAACGTTTGGCTTGCTAATACTCCTACGACTAATAAAATTCGGCTTTTTTTAGTCGCGTTTAATTATTCGTAAGCAAATAGGTTTATTGCCCTCTATCAGGATTATTTTCATAAACAGACGTCAGCTCGAAGCCATAGAGCTTAAATATCGGTTTGATAATAACGCGCCAAGCTAATTCTAGATTTTGCCATTTGGGATTCTCACTAAAAAAAGCCATTGGGCGCATGAGTACCCAGCCGTCGAAGTCACAATAAGCAAACTGCTCACAATATCGACATTTCAGCGAACCTAAGCCGGCAGGTTTGCTTCTTCCCCTTAGTCACAGATAATTAGCCTATTATTTTCCTGGGTGATATTTACGTTCAGTATTTTTTTCAATGTCTTGTGGATAGAAATAGACATCGCGTAATTTACCCGCTGCATACAGCGTAGCTTGATCATTAAAGTGCGGGCTAGCGGGATCGCCACTTTGCCCACCGGCTGTAATGGCCTTGGCTTTTACTTTATCGCCAAATTCAACGACAGCGACAAAACTATTGCCCCGTGTACCATATATCCGCTTTGTGCCATTGAATGTACGTTGGCCATATGCGGCTAATGATCCCCAACGTGCAGAAGTAAAACCAACAGGAATACTTGGCGCAGCGTCATCAAATGGTTGGATAATGTCACCTGTTAGGCGCTGAAATCTGTTTATCTCACCCCATGGGGTTTGTGCACTACCAAAGTCAGCAATTAATTTTGCTTTGGCCTCAGATAATGTTGTTACAGCGATTTGAGCTGTATATTCGGCCACATACTCGTCGAAACTCAGGCCACGATTGCTGGCATCTGCTTGAGCGGTTTCATTCTCGGCCGCTTTAAGACGCAGTGCTTGGCCCCAAAATATAGCTAATGATGTTGCTGTAGAGCTCTCGCTAAAGCGATGATCCCACGCTTTGAGAAGTGCTATTTGAGCACTTAGATCACCAACAGGTGCTGCGTCATAAGCCTTATATAAAACAGGCAGTAAGACATCAAAAGCAGTTAAATGACTGTCGTAGGCGGCAGCGGCCAAACTATCGATGGTAAAGTCTTTTTTACCATCAAGCACTTCAATCGCGTGGATGCCTCGATAATTTTCGGGGTAATTTTCCATGTACGCTGGGTAGTCCTTTGCCTTCGGACTATGCTGTGGCCCTGCCATCATCCATGGCCAATTATTAGTGTTGTTGAGATAGCCACTTTGGGGATTATGCCCACTCACTGTCTCTTCGAGTGTGTGTAATCCTTGCCAATCTGTCGCAGGATTACTGCCATCTACCGGTTTCTTCCAATCAAATGATGGGTCACGGCGAGGGATGAAATTACTATGAAAATACGCAATGTTCCCTGCTGAGTCTGCAAACAGGGTGTTGTTTGAGGAATTTGTATTGAAGCGCATATTCTCTTGATATTCTGCATAATTGCTCGTCTTGGTGCGGCCAAAGGACTGCTTTAGTGCGTCAATGGGATTTTGCATTAAGGCTACGCTTACCCATTTACCATCGAGCTCGCGAACAATAGGACCGTGATGACTGTAGTAAACAGTCATCGTCTTCGACTGTTGTCCCTTTTTCGTTGTATAGGGCACAGTGATTTGTTTTTCAATTAGCTTTTTCCATGTATCACCATGCTTGTAATAATGACCATCTTTACGTTGCTCAATGGTTTCTAGATACTCGTCAATGAAATCAGCCCCGCTAGATGTATGCATCCAACCTGCGTTTTCGTTGAAGCCCTGATAGATAAAAAACTGTCCCCAAGTGACCGCTCCATAAGCATTCAATCCTTCATCGCTTTGCATATGAACCTCAGCGCGAAAATAAAATGATGTATGCGGATTGATAAGGAGTAAGGCGTGTCCGTTTTTAGTGTTCTGAGGTGCAATCGCAATGCCATTAGAACCTTGTGGTTCGGCGTTAGGGTCTTGAGTCAATTGAGCTAGAGTTGAGTCGGATTTACCTTTGCTATAAAAACTTTCAAGACTTTCTATATTAATGCTTTCAATGTCACCGCCAATACTGCCTTCTGTGAAGGTAAGTGCCATCCAAGGTTCAAATTTCTTGAGCACCTTTGGGTTTACATTAGGATGAGTATAAAGGTAATAGTTAAGACCATCCGCCCAAGCATTCATGAGTTTTTGCAGGTAAACAGGACTTTCGGCATATTTTGTTTGCATATCAGTAGGGTCGATATATAACTTCATGCGTAGGTCGCGATATAGCTCGCTTTCACCTTCTGATTCAGCCAAACGACCCATGGCGTTTAAATAGTTCAGTTCAATACGCTTGAAATCATCCTCCGCTTGCGCGTATATCATGCCAAACACCGCATCGGCGTCAGTTTTACCGTAAACATGAGGAATACCCCAGGTGTCACGGGTTATCGTGACTTGGTCCGCCTGTTCTTGCCAGCGCGCGACATCGCTAATACTTGCAAGGGAAGAAAAACTGGAAAATATACAGGCTATTAGTAGCAGAAACAGTTTCATCAAGACCGACCTTTTTTTTGAATTAAGTCACTATATCTGTCGCTATTCAGACTGTAAAGACTTCATGTAAACTACTAAAAAGTAAGCCTTATTTAGCAATGCGCTGAGGAATTACATTTATTAGATGGGTCAATCTCTATTAAGCTCAAGTTTACATATTCTAGGATAAACAAGCTTACAAGCAATTGCGTCTCCTATATTTTTGCGCAACTATAGGCTTATCGTTTTTATAGGATAAAAATAATGAAAATCCTGCTTAATGTATTATTTATTTCACTGCTTATGCCAATTAATGTCTTTGCGAATGAGCACTTAAGCGAGCCCAGTACGCGGGAAATGGAGCGTATCAATTGGATGGAGTTTCAGGAATGGATCCCCAGCAAAATAAACACAGTATTGCTTCCCACCGGCACGTTAGAGCCTCATGGTGTCGCTAACAATGGGGCAGACAACACTGCGCCATTTGCAATTTCTAAGACTATCGCACAGCGAATCAATTCCATGGTCGCGCCTACTTTGGCTTATGGCATGACCGGCAGTTTAGCGGCTTATCCTGGCGCCTTTCAAATGAGCGCTGAGGTCTACAAACCGTTTGTTAGACAAATTCTCCAAGGGCTGGTTAAAAACAAATTCAAAACCATCATTATTATCAATGGCCACGGTGGTGGACAAACAGCGGTGTTAAAAGAAGTGGCGGCTGAAATTGCCAATGAATATGGAGTAAGAACGCTAGTCATAAATTGGTGGTCATTTGCCGCTGATATTACCCAAGAAGTATTCGGCGAAGATGGTGGTCATGCAGGTTGGAACGAAAACGCATTTATTCAAGCTATTGATCCGTCACTTATCCAACAAGAGCGCTACAGTGATGACTTAGCTACTGCCTCTCCTCAAAACGGCAGTTGGTCAGCAACACCTTTTCCTTCATCAATCATTCTTTACCAAGAAGGTCAGGGATACATAAAATTTGATCAACTAAAAGCTGATGAGTATTTTAAAAAGGTCACGGACAAGTTGGCCTCATTCATCATTGAGATGAAAACAAAGTGGGATAAAGCGGGTTTATAACTTTATTTAACAATTCGATTAATATATCTGTCTTCTAAAAAATAGGCATAAAAACGAGACCCGTAAAATTCGGGTCTCAGTTACCTAGATGAGTTTTGCACATTAAGGGGATACACAGAACAGTGCTTATTCTATTAGTGCTTTTGCTCGCGACTTAAGACTGTTTCTGATCGCTGTAGCCAAAGGTGCCTGCGTGAATGGTTTCCACGTCAATGGCATCAAAACTGTATTCTGCATGGCAATATTGGCAGTTCATTTTTACTAAGCCGTCTTCAGCCACAATCGATAATAGTTCTTCTTTACTTACAGCCGCTAAGGCTGCAGCAGTGCGGTCGCGACTGCAACTGCATTTAAATACCACGGGTGTTGGCGTAAATACTTCAGCATTTTCCTGATGGTATAAGCGATACAATACATCTTCAGCTGGTAAATTAAATAACTCTTCATCCTTTATGGTTTCAGTCAGTTTGCTCAAATGTTCAAAATCCGTATCTGCTGTGTCAGTAGCCGCACTGCTGGTAGGTAAAATTTGTAAAAACATGCCACAAGCTTTAGGGACAGCAGGGTTTAGTTGGGTGCGAATAAGTACTTTCGTGGCAAGTTGTTCTGATTGGGCAAAGTAAGTTTCGATACATTCTGCCAAAGTGGGTTTGTCTAGCGCCACTATGCCTTGATAACGTTGGCCCTCTTCAGGGGTAATGGTAATCACCATCACACCTTTTGGTAGTAACTCGCTAAAACTAGTGGGCAGTTCTGTAAGTGTTTCGTCCCAGCGGGCAACGCCGCGTAATTGTTGATTATGGGTGCCATTGATCACGGCATAACTAATGGGGCCGTCACCTTGTAACTGAATGGCAATATCACCTTCAAATTTTAGGGTGGCAGTGAGTAAACTAGTGGCAACCATCAATTCACCCAATAATTGCTGAATTACTGGTGGATAGTGATAAGAGTTGAGGATGCCGGCGAAGGTCTCTTCTAAACGCACCAACTCGCCGCGCACATTGCCTTCGTTAAATAAATATCGGTGTAATTGGTCAAAAGCCATGCTTATTACCTTATGTTGAACTTGTTGGAGCAACTGTCAAAAAGAGACTTATTGTTGCTTAAATTGAATAATTTGACGTCGTTGTTTTTTATCTGGGCGGTGGTCGGGTTTTGGACTATAAATCGCATTTAAACGCCTTGCTTCAGCCGTTTTTGCTCTGAGGGCTTCACTTTCTAGAGTTTCTTGGTACATCAGTTTTGCTAATGGTGCGCCGAGGCGTTGCCCTTTAATTTGCAAAACTGTTATTTCAAGTATGTCATGACCTAAGGGAACTTTAATCATCGCGCCTAGCTCTACAATACGGCTAGGTTTGCAACGCTGAGTGTTGTAATGTACTTTACCGCCCGCAACCGCATCGCGGGCTAATCCGCGGGTCTTAAAAAAACGCGCAGCCCACAGCCATTTGTCTAAACGGATATCATCAGGCACTACTCGCCCTTGTGAATCAAGTTGTTGAGGCATAGTAAATATTTAACCAAGTGAGTATTGTAATTTTTTTGTAACCTTTACTTAATACAGTTGTGACCCTTCCCGCTAGTCGTTATGATTGGCAGGTATCGTTTTTTTTCAAGGCCCCACCGAGAGACAATGACAGTCGTAAATTATAACGTTAATCACCTGTGGCTCCAACTGGTCAAATACCAACGCAGCATAAATATGTTGTTAGTATTGGTGTTAAGCCTGTTTTTGTTGGCCTATGGCGCAGAAATAACCTGGCGTTTGTTGCCTACTCCGCAGAGCAATAGCCTGCAGATTGCTGGCAATCAGTCCCTTGTTACGGCAAATGTCAGCAAAAATGCCAAATTGGATTTATCGGTGGTCAAAAAGTTAAATCTATTTGGTGACTTAGCCGCACCCACTCAAGTGATAAAAGAAGTCACAGAAGCGCCAGTCACCCGCTTGAATTTAACGCTGACCGGTGTGGTTTCAAGTTCAGATATAGAAGCTGGCGCAGCGATTATCGAAAATCGCAATCAACAACAAACTTACGGCCTAGGCGAAAAAATTGACGGCACTAATGCGACGCTAGCCGAAGTCTATGTTGACCGCGTGATTATTAAAAATGGTCAAAGTAAAGAAACCCTAATGTTAGATGGGGTTGATTACAGTAAACCCAATCAACAAGTTATTGCCCCAGTGCGGGATAACTCAAATTCGTCTAACAACGATAGCGAAGAGCGCAGAACCTTATCGTCTGAGGCCGTGCAAGCCACGCGAGAACTGCAACAAGCACCCGCTAACTTTACTGATTTCATCAATATCACGCCCCATCGAATCGACGGTCAGTTGCTGGGTTATAAGGTTGCACCAGGGAAAAAAGCCAGTTTATTTCAAGCGGCTGGTTTACAAAGTGGTGATGTAATTACTAATTTAAACGGCTTAGACTTGACTGATACCCAACAATCTCTCGAAGCCATGAATGCTATACGACAAGCAGAGTTTATTGAAATGACTATCGATCGTAATGGCGAATTATTGACTATTTATTTGGATTTACCCGCAGGGGATGAGGAAGCTGTAGAATGATGTTTAATAGGCGAATCCGTGGAATAAACAAAGTAGTGATAGCGATTAGTGCGGCTTTCTTGGCTATGTCTACTATGTTGGCTGCGGCCGATTATTCTCCCAATTTCAAAAATACTGAAATCAGTGAATTTATCAATATTGTAGGTAAAAACCTACAAAAGACTATCATTGTTGACCCTAATGTAAGGGGTAAAATTACCGTACGCAGTTACGATTTACTGACCGAAGAACAGTATTACCAGTTTTTCCTAAACGTACTGCAAGTCTATGACTTTGCCGTAGTTGAAATGCCCAGTGGTATTATCAAAGTGGTGCGAGCTAAAGACGCTAAAACCTCTAATATTCCTGTGGTTGAAGGTGAAGCGTTTAACGGCGACGAAATTATCACTCGAGTAGTGCCTTTGTATAACGTGCCCGTGCGCGAACTTGCGCCAATTTTGCGTCAGTTGAGTGATTCGGCAGGCGCGGGCAGTGTGGTGGGGCATGACGCATCAAACGTAATGATGTTAACCGGCCGTGCAGCCGCGGTGAATCGCTTAGTTGAAATTATCGAACGGGTTGACCGCGCGGGTGATGAAGAAGTTGAGATTGTAAAATTGAAGTTTGCTTCAGCCTCAGAAATGGTTCGTATTATTGATAGTATTAACAAATCTCAAGGTGCCGCCGGAAATGCCGGTGGCAAGTCTGCCCCGCGCGTTGTGGCTGATGACCGTACCAATAGTATTATGGTCAGCGGTGATACTAAAGCTCGTGCGCGTTTGATCAATTTAATTGAGCGCATGGACCAAGAACTCGAAACCAGCGGTAATACCCGAGTCATTTTTCTCAATTATTCCAAAGCCGCTGATTTAGTCAAAGTATTGCAAGGAGTAAGTGCCAGCATTCAGGCCGAAGAACAAGGTGCTGCTAAAAGTAAGAGTGGTAAAAATCGAGAAGTCAGTATCGACTCCCATGAAGATTCTAATGCCTTAGTGATCACGGCTGAACCTGACATGATGCGCTCCTTAGAAACAGTTATTCGTCAACTGGATATTCGCCGTGCACAAGTGCAAGTTGAAGCAATTATTGTTGAAGTGTTTGAAGGTGATGGTACAACTTTGGGTGTGCAATTCGGTAGTGAAAAATACGGTATGACCCAGTTTAACAATGGGGTGACAGGGATAGGCACTTTGGCAGTGGGAGTCAAAGACGCTGCCGGCACCACAACGTCAACAACTGGTTTTGACGATAATGGCCAACCTTATTCTTATGACACTACCACCGCCGCTAATTACGCTACCCTTGCTGCTGCGCTTGGCGGCGTCAACGGCTTAATAACCGGAGTAGTTAAAGGCGGCTGGGCTGCTGTTGTTCAAGCCGTTAGTACTGATACTAACTCAAATGTATTGGCTACTCCCCACTTAACCACCCTAGACAACGAAGAAGCATTTTTTATTGTTGGTCAGGAAGTGCCAATTATTACCGGTTCCACTACCGGGTCGGGTAACACAAACCCTTTCCAATCAGTAGACCGTAAAGAGGTGGGCATTAAGCTGAAGGTGACCCCACAAATTAACGAAGGTGATGCGGTACAGCTTACCATTGAGCAGGAAGTCTCAAGCTTAAGTGGCGCAACCTCGGTTGACGTATTAATCAATAAACGTGAAATTAAAACCACTGTCATTGTGGATGATGGCGGCACTATCGTGCTGGGTGGTTTAATTGATGAAGACGTGCAAGAAAGCGTATCAAAAGTGCCTTTACTAGGTGACATTCCGATAATTGGTAATTTATTTAAGTCAACCACCACCAGCAAACGTAAACGTAATCTGATGGTCTTTATCCGTCCCACAATTGTGCGTGATGGTTTCACCATGAACGAAATCAGCAAACTTAAATACAATTATATTCGGGCTGAGCAGTTAAAACGTCAATCCGAAGGTATTCCTTTGATGCCCTTCCAAGGAGGTCCAGCCTTGCCGGAGTGGGATGACAAATTAGTCTTACCACCGAGCTTTGAAGAATACATTGAGACCAAAGGTGAGGATAAAGACTGAGATGGAGACGACTCACCTCAGCGCTATTGATGCCGAAGAACAAGCTCTGCTAGAAGCAGGCACAGATATAGACGCGCCCGTTGACGAACCCGAGCATAAACAGCTAGCCTTTAGTTTTGCTAAACGCCATCAAGTGCTGTTGGATACGGGTGAAACACCAGCCGTGCTTTATCATACCTCTGAGACTAAAATAGCCGTATTTGCAGAAGTGCGACGCTTTTTGGGGGCAGAATTTCGTTTACTTGAAATCGAAATTGCACGTTTTGAAACCTTGCTAACTCAAGCCTTCCAGCGCGATTCTTCAGCAGCTAAACAGCTGATGGAAGATATAGGTAACGAAAGCGACTTATTTAGTTTGGCCGAAGATTTACCCGACACGGAAGATTTACTTGAAAGTGAAGATGACGCACCGATTATCAAATTGATCAATGCCATGTTAGGTGAAGCGATCAAAGAAGGCGCGTCAGATATTCACATTGAAACCTTTGAGACTCAGCTCTTAGTGCGTTTTCGGGTAGACGGAGTATTGCGAGAAATTCTCAAGCCAAACCGTAAAATGGCCTCGATGTTAGTGTCGCGAATTAAAGTTATGTCACGCATGGATATTGCGGAGAAACGGGTGCCACAAGATGGCCGAATCACTTTGCGTATTGCTGGTCGTGCTGTCGATGTACGAGTATCTACTATGCCTTCTAGTCACGGTGAGCGAGTTGTATTGCGTTTATTAGATAAAAATAATGTGCGCCTTAACTTACTTGATTTAGGTATGACCAAAGATAATCGTGCGCATTTTTCCGAACTGATCCGCAAACCCCACGGCATTATTTTAGTGACCGGGCCAACCGGTTCGGGTAAATCAACCACTTTGTATGCGGGTCTAAGTGAAATAAATTCAAAAGATCGTAATATTTTGACCGTGGAAGACCCCATCGAATTTGACTTACAAGGCATTGGTCAGACCCAAGTTAATCCCAAGGTCGATATGACCTTTGCCCGAGGTTTACGCGCTATATTACGCCAAGATCCTGATGTGGTGATGGTGGGTGAAATACGCGATCTCGAAACCGCCCAAATTGGCGTGCAAGCCAGCTTAACCGGTCACTTAGTGATGTCTACATTGCACACCAATACTGCCGCAGGCGCCATTACGCGACTAGAAGACATGGGCATAGAACCCTTTTTATTATCGTCGAGTTTGTTAGGGGTATTATCCCAACGATTAGTGCGTACCCTTTGTGACCATTGTAAAGTGGGGCATCACGCTTCCGAGCAAGAATGCCTAATATTAGGGGCAAAACCGAAAAAAGCCGATGACATTATGCTTTATTCACCCAAGGGTTGCGCAGCCTGCAACCAAACGGGTTATCGTGGCCGAACGGGTATTCACGAATTAATAATAGTCGATGAAGGGATTAGAGAAATAATCCACAACGGTCACGGCGAACAAGCTATAGAAAAATATGTGCGCAAGAATACTCCCAGTATTCGTGAAGATGGTTGTAAAAAAGTTCTGCTGGGGACGACCTCACTTGAAGAAGTGCTACGTGTAACACGGGAAGACTAAATGGCCGCTTTTGCTTACAAGGCCATGGATAAAAGTGGCAAAAATAAATCTGGGGTATTAGAGGGTGATAACGCCCGACAAGTGCGCCAGCAGCTACGGGAGCAACAGCTTATTCCTATGGAAGTAAGTCAAGTAGCTGAAAAAGAACGCCAGTCACAGCAAGGCTTGCAACTGTTTAAAGCCAAAATATCTGCCTCTGACCTAGCCTTGTTAACCCGTCAATTAGCCACTTTGGTGGAAGCAGCACTTACCATTGAAGAAGCCTTATTGGCGGTGGCTGAGCAATGTGAAAAGCCGCGACAAAAAAACATGATGATGGCCGTGCGCTCAAAGGTTGTCGAAGGTCATACCTTGGCCGATGCAATGGCAGAGTTTCCCCATGTATTTGATACTCTCTATCGTGCCATGGTGGCCGCAGGTGAAAAGTCAGGCCATCTGGATACGGTATTAAATCGTTTGGCCGACTATACCGAAAAGCGCCAACAAACCCGCAGCCAAATTACTCAGGCCTTGGTTTACCCCATGATCATGTTGTTTTTTGCCTTTGGCATCGTGATTTTATTATTAACTATCGTGGTGCCTAAAATTGTTGGGCAGTTTCAAACCATGGGGCAAGACTTGCCTACCATTACGCAAATATTGATCAACGTTAGTGAATTTTTACAAGACTATGGTTTGGTCTTGGCTGCTGTGATTGTGCTTGCGATTGGGATTACTGTGCGAGTATTGCAGCAGCCGGTCATGAAAAAACGTTATCACGCCTTTATTTTGACCTTGCCCTTGTTAGGCAAGGTTTCTAAGGGTTTAAATACCGCTCGTTTTGCCCGCACCTTAAGTATTTTGTCATCTAGCGCGGTGCCATTGTTAGAAGGTATGCGTATTTCTAGTGATGTATTAGAGAACTTATATATCAAAGATGCGGTCAAAACGGCATCCCTGCATGTAAAAGAAGGTTCGAGTTTACGTGCCGCTTTAGAACAGACTAAAATTTTTCCACCCATGATGATGCACATGATTGCCTCAGGTGAGCGTAGCGGTGAATTACAACAAATGCTTGGCCGCGCAGCCGACAACCAAGACCGTCAGTTTGAGTCTTTGGTGAGTGTGTCTTTAAAAGTGTTTGAGCCCATGCTTATTGTATCCATGGCAGGGATAGTACTATTTATTGTATTGGCAATACTGCAACCCATTCTGGCTTTAAATAATATGGTGAATTTATGAACAAACGTAGCAAACAACAAGGTTTTAGCTTAATTGAAGTGATGGTGGTGTTATTAATCATCGGTATCATGGCGGGCCTTATCGCGCCATCAATTTTAGGCAATCAAGCCACGGCACAAATCAAAAAAGCCGCGGTGGATATCCAGCAATTAGAAAGCTCTTTGGAATTGTATAAACTCAAAACCAATACCTTTCCCACCACTGAGCAGGGCTTAGAGGCTTTGGTTACTGCGCCGACTATTGATCCGGTGCCACGTAATTATCAAGAAGGTGGATTTATTAAACGTTTACCTGAAGACCCTTGGGGCAATCCTTATCAATTATTGAGTCCGGGTGAGCTTGGTGTTATCGATATTTTTTCTTTTGGTCCCGACGGTCAGCCGGGTACCGAGGATGATATTGGTAACTGGAACCTAAACGATTACCTATAAATGTGTAGTGGCGACCAGTGAGCAGTTACCCTCAAGCCCAAGCTGAAAAATATGACTAATCATCCGAGCCGTTCCTTTTATTCGCCAGGTTTTACTTTGCTTGAAGTTATGCTGGTGCTGGTGATCATGGGGCTTGCTGCCAGCGCTATTGTCATGAGTTACGGTGGCGCAAGCCATCTTGACGATGTGAAAAAGCAAAGCCAACGTTTTGAAGTGGTATTTAATATGGCTTCTGATTTTGCCGTGTTGAATCAGCAAACTCTTGGTTTAAGGGTTGAAGCGGACAAAAATACCTATCATTTTTTACGTCTTGATGACGAACAACAATGGCAATTGTTGACTGAAGACTCCACATTTGCCGAGTTTACCTTACCAGAAGAAATGATATTAGCCCTTAAACTTGATGATCTTCCCTGGGATACTGACGACAACTTGTTTGATAACAAGGTGTTTGACGAAGAGCTTTCGGTGTCCAAAGATAGCGTTGATATAGGTAAAGAAGAAGAGAAAAAACCACAGCCACCGCAGGTATTAGTATTGTCCAGTGGTGAGATTACGCCTTTTTCTTTGGTCTTTGGTTTCGAACCTGAGTTTGGTAGTGAACAAGCCGTGTATTTTCGTATCAATGGTGAAGACTCTATCCCCTTGACCCGCGAAGGGCCTCTTGATGCGCCCTAACCTTCGTTTAAAACAACAAGGTTTAACCTTACTTGAAGTGATGGTGGCATTATTGATCTTTGCTGTTACCGGCTCTGCCATCCTGAAAGCGTCGGGTGATCATTTAAGTGGTGTGCGCATTATTCAAGATATAACTTTTGCTACTTGGGTCGCCAATAATCGTTTAACCGCTTTGCAGCTGGAAAAAACGTGGCCGCCTAAAAATAATGCCAAAGGTTCACAAGAAATGGCGGGCAGCACTTGGTATTGGTCGCAGCGAGTTGAAAAAACCGTTGATGAAGACTTAATGCTGGTTGAAGTGTCGGTTGGCACTGAAGCAGACAGCAAAAATTCGGTGACCTCAGTCAGTACTTTTTTAGCGAAAAAAGCCCAACCATGAAGCGTCTCAACTACCCAAAAAACCACGGTTTCACCTTACTAGAAATTCTGGTGGCCATGGCGATTTTTACCATAATTGGCCTTGCCAGTTCGGGTTTGCTGAGCAGTGTATTGGATAGCGACAAAGCCTCAAGTGAGCGTTTTGCTCAACTTGAAAAACTGCAGCGAGCCATGTTAACCGTGGAGCGTGATGTGCTGCAAGCTATGCCCAGAGCCGTGAGAATAAATGGTGAGCTAAATGAAATTGTTATGCGCGGCGGTGAAGACGAATTTGGCGGTAGTGCAGATAGTTTAGCTTTTGTACACGGAGGTTGGCACAACCCACAATTTATGCTGCCCCGCTCTACCTTGCAGTTAGTTGGCTATCGCTTGCAAGACAACAAACTACAGCGACTTTATGGTAATTACCTCGACAACGTGATCGGTTATGAGCCAAAAACTAAAGATATTCTCGATGGGGTAAGTAATTTTCAGGTGGAATTTTTGATTAACGCCAATGAAGACAATGAATGGCAGGAATCTTATACTGGTGTGGTATTACCTGCAGCCGTTGCTATTACGCTAACTACTGATGCCTTTGGTGAAATTCGCCGCGAATTTTTATTGGCAAGCCAAGGATGAAGTTACGCTCAGAGCAGCAGGGGGTCGCATTGATTATGGTCTTGTTAGTCGTTGCGATGGTCAGTGTTTTAGCCACAGAAATGGGCGCTAGATTGCAGTTGCAAGTGAAGCGCGCCAGTAATATTAAGGAGAATAATCAGGCTTATTGGTATGCCGTAGGCGCCGAACAATTTGCCAAAAAATCTATCAGCAAATTAATTGAAAACAGCAATAAAGTTATTCATTTGGATCCCTTGTGGTCGGATGAATTTGTCTTTCCTATTGAAGGCGGTGGTATTCAAGCTCAACTGTTTGATATGCAAGCGTGCTTTAATTTAAACGCTTTGAAAGATAAGGCCAGCACCACGACCAACGGTTTTACCCCCTCACCTGAGCTTAGCGCACGGCTAAGTGCTTTTTATCGTTTATTAGGGCAGATAGAACCGGAAATCCCCTCTTTTGAGCGTGAAACTGTGCGCGACTCACTGGCCGATTGGTTGGACGCTGATGATAATATGAGTCAGTTAGGGGCAGAAGATAGTACCTATGAGGGGCTGCAATTTCCTTATATGGCAGCCAACAATTATATGGCGGACAAAAGTGAATTACGTTTAGTTAATGGTGTGCAGCAAGCGTGGTTACAAACCTTGATGAAGTGGGTGTGTGTGCTGCCAGCGGAGAATATATTCTTACTCAATGTGAATACCGTAACAGAAGAAAATGCCGCCGTTCTAGTGGCCATGACGGGCTTAAGTATCAGTGATGCAACAGCGATTATTGCCAGTCGGCCCCCGGACGGATTTAACAGCGCTGCCGAGTTTTTGGGCCTGACTCAGATAACCGCCTTAAATCTATCGGATGAGCAAAAGGCTTGGTTTGCGGTAACCACGGATTATTTTATGTTAAGCAGTAAGACCAGTTACAATAACGCTACATTTGCCATGCAAACCCTGTTTAAAGTGGAAGATCAGCAAGTCAGCGTAAAAAAACGCCAGTTTGGTATACAGTAATGAATACGATAACATCAGCATGGCAACGATCAAGCAAGCTGGGCATTGCTCAACAAGGGCTGTGCCACAGTTGGCTGTCCCACAGTTGACTGTCCCACAAAGGTGAAAAATTAGTATGGAACAATTAGTCGTTCGTCTTGGTGCTTATGCCCACGAATCTGTGCATTGGATAGTTTGGTCGAGTCAACAAAATGAAATTATTGCCTCTGGCATATTAGACAACGCAGCCGAGTTACAGAGTTTAAGTGAGCGTGCCGGACGTCGGCCCATTACGGCCTTGGTGCCCACTAGTGACGTATTATTAAAGTGGGTTGAGTTGCCGCCCAAAGCAGGCCGTAAAGCCTTATCAGCCATTCCCTATATGCTGGAAGATGAAATCAGTGGTGATATTAATCAACAGTTTTTTGCCTTAGGCCCGCAAAAAGCCAATTTGCAAGCAGTGGCTATTGTTAACAAAAGTAAAGTTAAGTTGTGGTTAGACATGATTAAGCAAGCTGGCTTGGTTTGTGATCAATTAGTGCCCGATGTGTTGGCCATCCCACAAGCGCAAGATGGCTGGGCAGTATTGGAATTAGGTCAACAATTATTAGTTAGACAAGATGAATGGGCAGGTCTACAAGGCGAAAAAGAATGGTTAATGCCAGCTTTGGGTTTACATGCACGGCAATATAAGAATACCCACGAACAAGCCTTAAGTGTGGATAACTATTCTGCAAGCCAGTTTGACCAAGTGAATGAAATTAATTCACGCAGCATGCCCTTAGAACTGCCGATGAAAGTGCTGGCCGGCGGCGTTGCTGCAACTAAGTTTAACCTGCTGCAAGGTGAGTTTAAAATTAAAACCTCCAAAGGCGCCGGTTTGAAACAATGGCGTATTGCAGCGGTCTTAGCCACCATTGCGCTGTTTACTAGTGTGGTTGATAAAGTGATAGAGCAGCAACATATTCAAACTCAATTAGCAGAGCTCAAAAGTCAAATTGACAGTGAGTATCGCCGCGCTTTCCCCAACGCGGGTGCTTATCGTGATGTACGCGCCACCATGCAAAGTAAAATGAAAGTATTGGAGCAAGGTGGTGGTGGTGCGTCAATGTTAGTGATGTTAAACCAGTTATCCGCGGCATTTGCCGATTCAAATATAAAACCGCAATCTTTGCGTTTTGATGCCACTCGTGGCGAATTACGCATGCAAGTGGTTGCCAATAACTTTGAGTCTTTAGAGCAATTTAAACGTTTAGCCCAAGCCCAAGGTTTTGTGGTTGAACAAGGCGCCATCAATAATAAAGACAATCAAGTGATCGGTTCGTTGGCGGTAAGGAGTTAAGATGAATAAGTTAAAAGCCTATTATGTGCAACTGAGTGATCGTGAACAGCGTTTGGTATTACTTTCAGCGGTTTTATTGGTCATCGCGGTATTTTATTGGGGACTGTGGTCGCCATTAAGTCAATCGGTAGAGCGCGGACAAACGGCACTGAATAGTCAGCAAGAGTTATTATTATGGGTACAAAAAAATGCCAATCGTGCCAAACAATTACAAGGTAGTGCGGGTCAAAATGCTCAGCTTACTGGCTCGTTAGCCCAAGAAGTGAATCAAAGTGCTAGTCGGCTCAACATTACTATCTCGCGTATGCAGCCGCAAGGTGACGAACTGCAAGTGTGGGTTGATCAAGTTCCTTTCAATGATGTATTGAGTTGGTTACAAAGTATGGAAAGCAAAGGCGTGGTTATTCTGGATGTTGATGTGGCTGAAACGTCGGCCCCTGGCCAGATTAAAATTCGTCGTTTAAAATTAGGTAAAGCATGAAAAAGAAGTTAGCTTGGGTAGTGTTTGGATTGTTTTTTTATCTCCTTTTTTTACTTATTAAATTACCCGCGTCACAAGTATTAAGCCGCTTAAGCTTGCCACCAGATGTCGATCTGCAAGGCGTGAGTGGTACCATCTGGCAAGGCCGCGCCATTGCCGCCTCAGTTCATGGTTTACCCCTGCAAAATGTGAGTTGGTCACTGGATGTGCTGCCTCTAGTGTTGGGTCATATCAGTGCAGACGTGCAAGCGGGTAATATGCGCAATAGTGACGAAGTGTCTTTTTCTGGCGGCTTGAACTTAAGCGAGGGGCAAATTCAATTAAATAAGGTGCAAGCCTACTTACCGACCAATCTTATGGTGTCTTTATTGCCTCTTCCTTTTCCTGTAAAAGCCGAAGGACGTTTTAAAATACAATTTGACGAATTAGAATACACCAGCGCTTGCCAAACATTAGTGGGCTCCGGTCAATGGTTAAATGCCAAAGTACAAGGTTTAAATGGCATGATTGACTTAGGTGCTTTTAATGCTGATATGACCTGTACAGACAATAACGTGATCCTAACAGTTAAAGAGCCTAATCGGTTTGGCTTAAGTGCAGAAGCGATAATTCAAGCTAATCTCAAATACGCTATCACTGGCCGTTTTAAACCCGAATCAGACCTTCCTGAAGAAGTCCATCAAGCCGCACAGTTTTTTGGCAACAAAGATGGGCAGGGGTATTATAGTATTAAGTTGTAAACACGCGTTTCGAGCAGCAAGTAAAAGGTAATATTAAAAGCCTTAAAAGATATTTCACCACAGAGCGCTGCGCTACACAGAGGCTGCGCGCACGGAGAAAAGCAAAATCATATGGTGTTAACAGCACACTATTGAGACACCCATCGTAAATCTAAAGCCAAAAAATATTTCACCACAGAGCGCTGCGCTGCACAGAGGCTGCGCGCACGGAGAAAAGCAAAATCATTTTAAGTTAAAAAAACGACAACACTATTGAGACACCCATCGTAAATCTAAAGCCAAAAAATATTTCACCACAGAGCGCTGCGCTACACAGAGGCTGCGCGCACGGAGAAAAGCAAAATCATTTTAAGTTAAAAAAACGACAACACTATTGAGACAGCCATCGTAAATCTAAAGCTAAAAAACATTTCACCACAGAGTGCTGCGCTACACAGAGGCTGTGCGCACGGAGAAAAGTAAACTATTTGATGTTAAGCAAAAGCGTAAATACTGCAGCTTAGTCGACCGTCTGACTAATCAATTAACTGATTAAATTTTTACTTTGTTTATAGAAGATATTTTGTTCTTCCCTCGGTATATTTTGTAGTAAAACGCTCTTGCTCCTGCTTTATCTAGCATCTAGCATCTAGCATCTAGTTTGCAGCTAAATTATACCGGTTACCGGCAGCTCCTACATTTTTTTAACCACCATTTTGTCTTGTCTTTACTTTTGTGGTTCAAATGCTTTTGGTTCGGTCCCAACATGTAGTCATATCTAAAGTGGGGAGGATAATAACCTGAATGCTGGTTAACTAGTTGTGATTATTGCTACTGTTTTGTGGTGCCATTATAGATTGGTTTCTGCCACTGCGTTTAGCAGCATATAATGCTTTATCAGCCAATTTAAACACGTTTTTAAAGTTTTTGTCCGCTGACATAAGGGCGATACCAATACTTACATTGACCGTTAAACTCAGCGAACCCGCAAAGATAAAACGTGTAATTTCAAGCCTTATTTTTTCTGCAAAAGGGTAAACATCCTGCAATTTTGCATACCTGAAAAGTACTACAAATTCTTCTCCGCCCCAGCGGCAAACGATATCCGTAGAGCGAATGCTAGAGTTGATCAAGCGAGCAAGTTCTTCTAATACTAAGTCACCCACGTCATGACCATAACGGTCGTTAAGCCCTTTAAAATGATCAATATCAATAACCAGCAGCGAATAATGGCCCATAGTGCCGTTTTGCTCAATCGCTTTTAGCATCTGCGCTAGGCCTTCCCGATTACTGAGGCCAGTTAATGCATCCGTTTCCGCTTTAATTTTATATTTAGCGCTAATATCACTGAGTGTCTGTAGTTTTTCAGCATCTTGCATTATACGTTGGCGTAAAATCCAGTAACGTACTAACGCTTCACCTATAAATAAGCAGGTCCAAAACATCAATAAGCTAGCATAAAGGTTTTCTTTACTGAAATAAGCGCCAAGGACATAAATGGCGTTAATCTGAAATGTATCCATTTCGTGGCTATATGGTGCAGTGGGAGAAATGCCAACCGACGTAATTTCATTAAATTCTATATGGGCATATTCTCGGGGAATATTATGTTGGCTTAGCCACCAATCTGCCACCCTAAAATCGCTGAAACGAATGCTGACTTGTGAACTAAAATCTGCACCACTTACATTGGCTGACATGGCTTTGGCTTCTGTAGTATCGACTATCCCCTCAATTTTTTTAGTCTGATTATATAAATTAACAGCCAGCTTGGGTGCACTACCTTGATAGTTTATTTCCACAATTAGACGTTGATATTTGCTTAAATTATAGGTCTTGAGGCTATCTTTAAACCAAGTTACCGTGCCTCCACAAAACTGGCTAGTGTCGGATTTGGGTACAATGCAGGTAAATTTTGATTTTGCTTGGTCTACCCATTTAGCTCGGCTATTGCCACCAATATCTTCATCACTAAAAAGACTGAGAGTAGCTGTTTCATTTGGGTATAAAGTGATTTTTTGTTCAGGTATCCAGTCATAAATGACAACCAAGCAAAGGGATGAGACAAAGGCAAAAATTTTAAAGAGGCTTAATTTTGAAGTGCTTAAGATTTTAATATTAGTCATTATTTATTTAAGTCCCCTATCGCAACATCAAATTTGGATATAAAAATCTCAGTGTAGTCGATTGTATATTCCACTATCGCTAATGTGCTGATTGAAGTGACAATCTAGCTAAGCGATGAATAATTTATAGTAGGTATGGCTCATCACTGTAACTGCAAAACACAGTAAGGTGTTAATAATTTGTTACGTTATGGAGGCCTAGTTGAGATTAAAAAGCAGATATCCAGTAACCAGCGTTCAGTCAATCACACTATTGAGACACCCATGGTAAAAATTGAAAGCCCTAGGAGATATTTCACCACAGAGCGCTGCGCTGTACAGAGGCTGCGCGCACCGAGAACAGCAAAATCATTTGAAGTTAAGAAAACGAAAACCCTATTGAGACACCCATCGTAAATCTAAAGCCTAAAAAATATTTCACCACAAAGCGCTGTGCTGCATAGAAGCTGCGCGCACGGAGAAAAGCAAAGCTATTTGATGTTAAGAAAAAGCGAGTTTGTGACTAATTTTATTTACTCAATACTTATCATCTTAAGCAATGTCTATTTTGGTTTTTATTCTGTGCACCCAATGTTGCTCTGTGGTCCGCTATGGTTCAAATGCTTTGGCTTTTTGTTCGCGGCTAAATTACAACGGTTACCGGCAGCTCATACAAAAGACATCTGCTGTTGCATCTACCTTCTGAGGTGCTTTGGGTTATCTATGATTTAAATGCTTTGGTGTGTGTTGTATCTATATACTTGCAACTTGCATCTGGTCTTTACCAACTGGGGTTTATGCGCTGAAAAAACGCCAGATTGCTTCTGCCCAAACGACGGTGAGTAGGGTTAATGCAATAAATACCACTGAGGAGCCAATGTCTTTGGCGCGACCTATTAAAATATGGTGTTCGAGTGTAATCGCATCGGCGAGTGCTTCTATGGCTGAGTTAATTAACTCGGCAAAGAGTACTAGCATCAAGCTTGCAAACAGCAGCAGCCAGTGATTACGGGAGTCACACAATACAAATGTTAGGGGCAGCATCACCGCAACCATCAGCAGCTCTTGTCTAAATGCTGACTCGTACTTCCAGGCGGCAATAAAGCCAAGATAGGAGCAACGCGTAGCTTTGATGATGCGACTTACGCCACTGCCATTAGGTTTGTTTACTTCTGCTGTCATTTAAAAATCGCTTTTGTTATCTCGTTACGTGCTATTAGAAACTTTGCTTAACTTGTAAGCGCCATTCCAATGTATTGACATTTTCTGAAGAGCTTAGCGGTTTAACAATATCGAAATGTATTACATTTTTATGGCTAGAGCGACTTGAATATAATCTTGCTCCCAGACCTACACTGCTCAACACTTGATCACTTTCATTTAATTGACTATCGTCTCCACCCCAAGCACGTCCTATATCAAAAAAGCCGGCAAAACCTAAGTTGAGCAACTTATACACGTTGTAACCGGTGTAAAATCGCGCTTCCAGTGTGCCTGAAATGCTATGATTACCATGTTGGTATTGCAGCGGGTAGCCGCGAACGCCTGTTTCATCACCAATTGATACGGGTAAATCTAAATAAGGGTTTTGTTCGCTTTGGGCTGAAATACGTGAATACAGGCCCAAGAATTCATTGTAACGTTTGAAATATTCGGTACTGGCAGAGAGGCGAAAGTGATCGCCATTAACCTGATTAAACACACTTTCTGCGTTGGCAGTAAAGAGCAGCAAACCCTTATCGACTTGCCAGCCTTTATTTATATTCGCGTCTACATGATAGGCTAATCCCGATTGCCCCGGATTCTGGGCAAAATCGATTCCAAATTTAGCTTCGTAGTGCCAGCCCAAATTAATATCTTCTGCCTGTTCAATTAAATAAATATCAGACATCACTCGATAATCACGTTGCAAAGACTCAAAGCCAAGCCATATGTATTGAAACTGTCGGTCAAGGGGTAGAATGTCGAGGGAACTGGGCTTATCAAAAACCGGTGAAAACAAAAACTCTTCATCCACTAGGCCCACTTTGATCCGTTGGCTGCGAAGTACATCAGAATTAATTTGCCAGCCAGTGGCTATTTCATAGCGGTGGCTTTGGCTGGCGAAGGTATTTCGTATACTGCCATTTTGATAGATTTCAACGTCTTTATCATCGCTCAAATAGCTGGCAAAATACATTCTTTCGGTACGGGCATGATAAAAAGGCCGATCGAATTCTAGGTGTAACAAGTTGCCATCATCATTGTCTAAATAATCAAACATCAAACTAGAATAGGCCATTAAAAAGGGCGTGGCTGACTTGAGGGTTAATTGATAACCCGTGCGTTGTTCGTCAATGTTGTACTTAAAGCGGGTTTGGATGCCAAGGCCCAGTAAGTTATCTTCTTTAAGCCCAATTGAAAACTTATTCTGACCGCCTTTCCGGCCAAAACTTACGGTGGGGATCATCGACCAATTGTCCCAGGTTTGCACTTCAATTGCTGGTGGTTCATCAATATCGCAATTGGCCACATACCGCACTTTGGCATCACGTACGTAGCTTTGTCGGCGAATGATACGCTCCGCTTCAGCAAGATCATTGTAGTCAACACTATCGCCTACTAAAAACGGCAAACGCTCAGTGATGACGTCTTCCTTGGTATTAATATGTAACCAATTTGCAAAGCGATGTAAGGCAATGGTTTCAGGATCGCTTTCATCAAATATGGGGTGAGTAATGATGTTTAGTTTATCGACTTTAACCTTGGTTGGAGTGGTGTCGTCTGCACTTTCTTGGTCTTGGGGTGTTGGGCAAGTTTTAATTTCTTCTGCCTGCAAGCCATAGCTAGTCAGACATAATAAAGCGACAATTAGCCTACCTTTCATACTTATCTTCCTAGCCAGTTTAAGGTCTTGAGTGATGATAATTTTGACGCCTGTAAATGTTTTGAACCAGTTTCAACTAGACTAAACCAACGGTTAAATCCAAGCCATAAGCCCACACAACTATACCAACATATCAAAGCGGTTGTTAAGTCATGTGATAAGAAGTGTGCACCACGCAATTGTTGAGCGATACCAAATAAACCGCCCACTAATAGAGCGGGTATCAACCAATAAAAACTGGTTTTTTTAACTTTATCGGCATGCCAAATTTTTAAACAAAAATAAAGGCTAAACAATGCATAACCGCCAGAAGCATGCCCTGCAGGAAAACATTGAGGGCCTGCTTCACGACTAGAAAATAACTGATGTAAATACAAATAGGCTTGAGTTCCGCCAAATCCTTTTACGTCCCAAGGGCAAGGTAACATGGTGATTTGCTTCAGGCCTGAAATTAATAGGATAGACATTAAGCTGGCACTAAAGGCGTAAAGTAGGGCAATACGTTGGGTTTTACCAAATAACTTAGAGGTAAAGCTAATAACGATGAGTATCAACAAACCGACCAACCATAGACCCACAAGCTTGCGGCCACTTTTGTGTAATACTTTTTCTAGCAACCAACTATCGCGCCAATTCCAACCTTGATTAAGATCATAAATTTGACTGGCTAACCACGTATCAGCGCCACTGTATTGCAAAACAATGATGGCTAAAAAACCGTAAAGGGCAGGTGTGTACCAAGTTAAGTGACGCAAAATTAAACCCTACTATCAAGACTTATGTACTAAGAGTAATATTGCTGGCTTAAGTCATTCTTAACATTTTTTTAAACAAGTATATTTAGCAAAAGAAATTAAATGGACACCGTTTATATTTGAGTGATAAAGCGCTTTGACTATTGAATCCTGATGAGTTTGGCATCATGTTGACTAAGCAAATTAGCAATTCTCACTACAGGAACTTTCTATGTACTACGATCTTACCGTTGTTCAATTCAGTAAAATGCTCAAAAACCTCAGTGCTATTCTGGAAAAAACTGAAAGTTTTGCTGCCATGAAGAAAGTCGATATGTCGGTATTGCTCAACAGTCGCTTGTCGGTTGACCAATTTAACTTAACGCGCCAGGTGCAAATTGCCTGTGATATTGCCAAATTAAGTGTCGCCCGCTTAACCGATAAAGAAGCGCCAAAACATGAAGATAATGAGACAACTGTAGCGGAACTACAAAGCCGTATTGAGTCAGTTTTAGCGTATTTGGCCACATTTTCACCAACAGACTTCGCAGAAACAGCAAGCCGTTCTATTTCCCAACCGCGCTGGGAAGGTAAATACTTAACTGGCCATGAGTTTGCGCTTGAGTGGGCCATTCCCAATGTGTATTTTCATATCACCACTGCCTACGCTATTTTGCGTCATGTAGGTGTAGATGTTGGTAAAAAAGATTATTTAGGCGAGATGCCGTTTAAGTCATAAGATGAAATTTGCCGCCAACTTTTATACCTTTTGGCGGCATATACAAATGTACAATTTGTTGGACACAGTGCACTAATCTATCACTAGTTCAGAGAAAAACTCCCTCTGTGCTATTTAAGGCTGGTACCATGTCGTTCTAATAGTTTAGGTAAAAAAACCATGTCTAATCAAAAAACCGGCTCAGGCAGTTACGATCAAGTATTTGCCCAGCAGCAAGACTACATAGCCAAACGCGCATCAGGTTATCGTGAGCAAGCACTTAAAATATATCCTTGGATTTGTGGCCGTTGTCGGCGCGAATTTACCCGCAGAAATCTCTCAGAATTAACCGTTCATCACGTCGACCATAACCACAGCAATAACCCTACCGATGGCAGTAATTGGGAGTTATTGTGTTTGTATTGTCACGACGAAGAGCACAGTAAGTTTGAAAACTTAGTACGTTATGGCAGCACTGAAGAGACTGAAATCAAAACCAGCACCTATAATCCTTTTGCCGATTTAAAAGAGCGCATGACGCAAAAAAAGTAAACTACCGGAGTAAGACTCACTATGAATATGGCACTAATTTTGTGGGGATTGCTGTTTAGCTCAATTGGTTTTGTTTATTTTGTTTACGGCAAAAAACGACAAAATTTGCTCATTCGTTACACCGGTGTCGCCCTTATCCTATTTCCCTATTTCATACAGACCCCAGCCATATTAGTGCTTGTCGGCGTAGCACTCATGGCACTGCCAAAAATAGTCAGTCGATATTATTGATCTAGCTTTTACAGCAGACGGCACTATTAGGACATCCATGTTAACAATGAAGTTTTTTTATTATCAAATGATTTTACTGTTCTCGGTGTGCGCAGCCTCTGTGGTGACATATTTTTTTAGGCTTTAGATTTACGATGGGTGTCTCAATAGGGTTGCTATCAGGACAGCCATGTTAGCTTCGAAGTTTTTTTCTTAACTTGAAATGATATTGCTGTTCTCGGTATGCCTAGCCTCTGTGCAGCGCAGCGCTCTGTGGGGAAATATTTTTAGGTTTTAGATTTACGATGGGTGTCCCAATAGGGTTGTTATCAGGACAGCCATGTTAGCTTCTTATTGATCTAGCTTTTACAGCAGACGGCACTATTAGGACATCCATGTTAACAATGAAGTTTTTTTACTATCAAATGATTTTGCTGTTCTCGGTGTGCGCAGCCTCTTTGCAGCGTAGCGCTCTGTGGTGACATATTTTTTAGGCTTTAGATTTACGATGGGTGTCTCAATAGGGTTGCTATCAGGACAGCCATGTTAGCTTCGAAGTTTTTTTCTTAACTTGAAATGATATTGCTGTTCTCGTTATGCCTAGCCTCTGTGCAGCGCAGCGCTCTGTGGGGAAATATTTTTAGGTTTTAGATTTACGATGGGTGTCCCAATAGGGTTGTTATCAGGACAGCCATGTTAGCTTCGAAGTTTTTTTCTTAACTTGAAATGATATTGCTGTTCTCGGTGTGCGTAGCCTCTGTGCAGCGCAGCGCTCTGTGGTGACATATTTTTTAGGCTTTAGATTTACGATGGGTGTCTCAATAGGGTATAACTAATCAAAAAGCGAAAGTCATATATGAGTTTTTCGGCGTTAGCCTTAGATAAAGTCCTCAGTGATGCAGTCAAGGCATTAGGGTACGACAGTCCAACACCAATACAACAGCAAGCTATTCCTGCCATTCTTGCGGGTAAAGATATTATGGCAGGAGCGCAAACAGGTACCGGAAAAACAGCGGCGTTTGCCTTACCCATCCTACAACAACTAATTAAATATACTGAAGCTTCACGCCCTATCCGTGCACTGGTGCTAACGCCCACTCGAGAACTGGCGCAGCAGGTATATAAAAGTTTTGTCAGGTATGCCGAAAACACTGCACTGAACGTCGCGGTTGCATACGGCGGCGTGAGTATCAATCCGCAAATATCAGCTATTGAGAAAGGTGTAGATATTTTGGTCGCAACACCCGGGCGATTGTTAGATCATATTGCTAAAGGAAGTATCGATTTAAGCCAGCTGCAGACCATTGTTTTTGATGAAGCCGATCGCATGTTAGACATGGGATTTAAAGATGAAATTAACCGAATTTTAGTTCGCTTACCAGGCAAACGACAGACATTATTGTTTTCAGCAACATTTGATGACGCTATTTTTAAATTAAGTAAATCTTTACTGAATGAACCTTTGTTAATCGAAGTCAGTGAACGTAATGCCGCCGCCGCTCAAGTTGAGCAACTGATATACACGGTTGATAGAGATCGCAAACGAGAACTCACGTCTTTTTTGATAGGCTCAAAAAACTGGCAACAAGTATTAATTTTCACTCGTACCAAACAAACCGCTGATGCTCTAGCGAAAGAAATGTGTAAAGACGGTATTCAAACCGACTCTATTCACGGCGATAAATCACAAGGTGCTAGAGAGAGAGCTCTGGCAGAATTTAAACAAGGTAAAATCAGAGCACTAGTGGCAACCGATGTCGCCGCTAGGGGCATTGATATTATTGATTTGAAATACGTAATCAATTACGAGTTACCCTATGTTGCCGAAGATTATATTCACCGCATTGGCCGAACAGGTCGCGCTGGCAATGCGGGCTTAGCCATTTCTCTGGTGAGTCCAAATGAAAAATCGTTGCTTGAAGCCGTTGAAAAAGTACTCGACATTGTGTTGTTGCAACAATGGTTGCCAGGTTATGAACCTGACTTGACTAAACAAAACCAAGAAGCCAAAAGGAGCAGTAAAGGCAAACAAAAGCAGCAAGCCAGAAGCAAAGCACTGGGGATTAAGCAGACTAAAAAACGAAGGTGATGTTCATTACGATCTACTAGGTACCCCATTGTCAGCAACTCAAATATTTGCGATGGGTGTCTCAATAACGCTAGGGATTAAGCCGATTAAAAATGAAGGGGATGTTCATTACGATGAACTGCTTGCCCCATTGTATTACCTCAAATATTTACGATGGGTGTCTCAATAGTGGATGTTTTAGAGGCAGATTTCGCTAAGGTAGTAGTTATTTGCTCAAGAATTAGGGAAAGCTCAAAATATGGACAATATTGGGGAAGTTCAGGTTCCTACTTCCTCGGTTAGGGTAATTAGTATTCATCAATGCTGGCCTAGTGCAAGGCAAAGGTCGAAAGGTTTAAATTGGTTTTTAATCTCCTCGCTACTTGCTTTATTGCATCGTTTTCATTAGTAAAAAAACCAATCAAATATAATAACGCCTAGTTTGTCATAGTGCTGGCCGATTTTATTATATCCCCGCCTTAGCAATAGCTTATACACTGCATACAATTGTTAAAATTATGTTACCTACCCTTAGCCTGCTATTTTTGCAAAATAAATCTGCATGGATCATTAACAAATGAGTTTGATTTTAAATGGGTAGGAGAGCTTACAACGTTGACCTTAATTCATATTAATCTGGCCTAAGTCTATTAAAATCGAGAATCAAACAATGACAATAGTTAAGCGAGTCTTTGCGGTAATTTGCCTTAGTATAGTGTTTTTTAGCGCACTGACATCTGCAGATCCTTTAAGTGAATTTAAGGATAATAATACGTGGAAGTTGGCCAATGCAGTGAGTGCCATCGATGACAGATTGCAAATTGCTTCAAGTTCACAATCTGACAATAATATTATTGTCAGCCAAGACAATGCCACACCTCTGGAGCACAATTCCTATTTAGGTGATGTATTAATCAATCTCGACTATTTATTAGCTAAAGATGCGCGCGCCATATTAGTCGTGCAGCGCCGTTATGATGTTGACATGCCAGCCAACAATAATGAGTGGCAGCATATGCAGGTAAAATACCGCACTTCAAGGTATGACGATGCCAGCAATAAAATTGATCCTGCCATGGTTGTTGAGGTAAGGGTAAATGGTGATGTTGTGGCAAAAAACATGCTTTTCTCAACTTTTAGCGAACATGCCCTAACGAATTGGGATAATCCAATGGACGGCACTGCTATAACTGTTACCAAAGGGCGTATTGCCTTGCGTAACGTGAGTGTCAAACGGGCTGATTTTTCGGCAATTATTGTTCCTAAAGTGTCTGGCGAGCAGACCAATGAAAGCGAACTTATTGATTTTGTGGCTATGGGTAAAGACAGCTTTGAGTCGGTGGGCTGTAATGTATGTCACAGTGTTGATGGGGCTAATAGTCAAACTACCACAGGACCTAATTTGTTCGGCTTGTTTGAACTAACACCACGAGATCGTGAAATCATGGAAGGGGGTGAAAATCACCTTTTTACCATAAAAGCTGATCGCAACTATCTACATAACAGTATCCGCACCCCAGCAGCACAACTCGCCATAGCCGAAAAAGGTAAAACTGTCGGCCAAGCTTATCTGCCAATCATGCCGGTGTTTTCTAAGCAAGTTTTGAGTGAGCAGCAAGTTGACGCTATTGGTGCTTACTTAGCGACACTTAATCCAGCGGGCCAGCAAGGGCCAGTGGTGCAGTTAATGTCGCAAGCAGGGCAGGAAAATTATGATCCCTTAAACGATGATTTACAATTATTGGTAAGCCAGCGTACACGTATGCAACGAGGCCCTTTGCAAGGCACCTCTGGTCGAGCTATTCATGTTGGGCAAATAAACAGTATTAACTACAGTTTTGATCCAAGGGTATTGGCCATCAGCAAAATTTGGCAAGGCGGTTTTCTGGATATGGGCGGCGAATTTCAAAATCGCGGCGGTAAAGGGTTAAAAACCGGTTATCAAAGTATGGAAATAAATTTGGGTGAAATGGGTGTATTAATGGCGCCACTCAACCAAGCGGGTGAGCCAGTTGATTTCTCTTTCCAAAGCGCTAAATTTGGCGATAAAAAACGGGTATTGGCTGAGCTATATAGCAAAGAAGATCATGTGGACAAACTGGCCAAAGTGAATGCCCAATTTAAAGGCTACGATCTTGATTCGTCTAAACCTGATGCTGCCCCAGAATTTCATTACCGGGTAGGCAACAATGAATTATCAGTAAAAACCGCAATAGATAACACGGGCAAGGTCAGCGTGATAGTAAGCGGTGACTTACAATCCGCCCAAGACTTTAGGGTCAATGGCAAATTGCTCAGTCAACTACAGGTATCTGCAGGCACGTATAACAACAATAATTGGCAACTACCTAAGGGCAAGATTAATGCAATGCTTACAGCTCATATGCCTATTTCTGCTAATGCTTGGCAGGCAGTAAAATCAAACTTTGACTTTAAAGCTCAAGCCTTAAAAATAGTACCTTCTGAAGCCAATATGCCAGATGGTTATCAAATCGAAAACTACTATTCACCGCGAGATAATTATGGGCGCGAGCAATTATTTGAAGCCCTAGGCCTAGCACTAGCTGAAGACGGTACTTTAGTGGTTGCTACTCGTACTGCTGGTATTTGGCACTTAAAAGATAACAAATGGACACGTTTTGCCGAAGGCACCTTTGATAGCTTAGGTGTGCAAATTGAAGATAAACATGGTTTACAGTTAGTTGTAGGGCAAAAAGCCGAATTAACCCGTATAACTGATACCAATGGTGATGGCCTAGCAGACAGTTATGCAACTATGTTCGACGCCTTTAGCTACCACGGTAATTATCACTCTTATATGCACGGACCGGTGCGCGGTAGTGATGGCGCTTATTATCTGAATATTAATTTAGCCGATGGCGGTGATGGAGCCGCGTATAAAGCGGGCGGCCCTTATATGGGTTCAGCAGGTGGTTTTGCCGGTTGGAATTTTCGAGTCGACCCACAAGGCAACTATCAAACTTGGGGAAATGGTATGCGTAGCCCAGCCGGAATGGGTACCGCCCCTGATGGTCAAATATGGTATTCAGATAATCAAGGTGAATACATGGGCACCTCAAAAATATTTATCCTTGAGAAAGACGGTTTTTATGGCCATCCAGCAGGCTTAGTTGATTTGCCTGGCATGACCCCTGATTCGCCAGAAATTCTATGGGAAAATGTACTAAATAAACGGGTTTTGCCGGCCATATTACTGCCCCACAATCGTGTGGCAAATTCACCAGGCAATCCGGTGTGGGATACCACAGATGGTAAGTTTGGCCCCTTTGCAGGACAAATGCTGATGGGCGATCAAACTCAATCTAATCTATTCCGTGTGGCCACTGAGTTGGTTAATGGTCAGATGCAAGGTAGCATTATGCCGTTCATCGACGGTTTGGAATCAGGTGTTATGCGTCCGTTATTTCTAGCTGATGGCAGTTTATTACTCGGGCAAACTGGACGAGGCTGGCAGGCAAAAGGTGGCTATGTTGCCAGCTTGCAACGAGTTAGTTGGGATGGTTCAACTATCGCACCGAACATTAAACAAATGAGGGTAACAGCCAAAGGTTTTGAGGTGCAACTTACTCAACCATTAGCCAAGTCGTTGTCGGTTGTCGCTCTGCGCGCAGCACTTGCCTTAGATTCATGGGTTTATCGTGATGCGCCAAATTACGGCTCTGACGAGATGAGCTATCAGCAAGAAGCACTCAAATCCCTGAGCATAAGTGATGATCGTCGTTCTTTCAGTATTGAACTGGCGACCCTAAGCCACCCTGAGGTGCATCCACAGCAAACTGCGCGGGTTTATCATCTGGTGTTACAGTCAAAAGCATTATTTTCCGCAGCTAGCCCGGCAACTATGACCGCTTATTACAGTTTATATTCGTTTAAATAATCCAATTTAATGCCTGTGCAAGCAGGCAGTATTGTGTAGAGGTAAACTTTGAAATTACATCCTATTTATGTAGCCCTAAGTCTGGCTATAGGCGCACCTGCGCTCGCAGATAGCCAGAATCCATTGGCGGGCAAACAATTTACAAACTCCTTAGAAAATATCGTGGTTACCGGCAGTTATAGTGCGGTAGAAAAAGCGCAAATTACCTCATCAGCTGTGGTTATTGAACGTGACGCTTTATTGCGTCTGAGTGCCACTAGTTTAGTGGATGCATTAAGACAAGTTCCCGGTCTGTGGGTTGAATCACAGGGGGGCCCTGGAGGTTTAACCTCAATTATACTGCGTGGCGCTGAAAGTAATCATACGCTGGTATTGGTGGATGGGGTGCAATTGAATGACCCAACCAACACCCGTGGTGGCTCGTTTGACTTGAATAACGTCAATATTAATTCGATTAGCCGCATCGAAATTATTCGCGGTGCCCAGTCGTCAATTTACGGCTCTGATGCCTTAGCCGGTGTGATCCATATTATTACTATAGAGCCAAGTACTGAACAGCAGGTTCAGGCCTTTGCTACTAGTGGAAGTGATAACTACCTGACTTACGGTGCAGCCGTGTCGGGCACAGCCAATAACGTAGCTTATGTTTTAAAAGCCCAGAAAAAAGATGCGGGTGAGCCATTAGCGGGCAGCACCGCTGAAAATAGCGACTTGCTAGCCAAGCTCGATTGGCAGGGTAATGAGCATAACATTGATATGTCTTATCGTTATTTTGATGGTAATAAAAGCAGTTACCCAGAACAAAGCGGTGGTCCAGAATTCGCCTTAAGTGATGCACTCGACAACGGTGAATATCGCGATCAGCAGGTTGCAGCAAACTGGTTATGGCAAATATCGCCCCTTTGGCTGAGCAGCGTCAATACTAACTGGTTTAATCGTAAAGATGACAGTCAGTCCCCTGGCATAGTGCCTTTTGATGCCGTGCCTGCCAACGGTGCGAGTACTAACTTTACACGCACCAGCACCCGATGGGTTAACACCTTAGGTGAACAAGGGCACCGCTGGGCAAATATTGGGGTAGAAACTAAAAAAGAACAGGGCGAGAGTGATGGCTATCTCAATATAGGTTTTTTGTTGCCAACCACCTTTAATTTATCCCGGCGTATCAACAGCGTTTTTATCAATGTTAATGGTACGGTGGCCGATAAATTGCTGCTACAAGGCAGTGTGCGTTACGACGATCCTGATGGTTTTGCCGCAGATAAAAGTATTCAGTTAGGTTTGCGCTATCAGGTTAACGACAATATAAATGTATTTTTGAATCGCGGCGAAGGTTTTAAGCTGCCGAGTTTTTTTGCCTTGGGGCACCCTTTAGTGGGTAACCCCGACTTACAACCCGAAACGTCAGTCACTATTGAAACAGGCATAGAATGGCAAAGCGCACAGCTTGGTGCCGCATTTAACTATTTTAACAATGAGTTCAATGATCTAATCGACTTTGACGCCGATTTATTCACTAATATAAACCGAGCTAGAGTCGGCATTACAGGTGTTGATGGCCATGTTGAATGGCAATCTGAAAACAAACAATGGCGACTAAATGGCCAGTTTAATTACACTGATATTGACTCAGACAATATCCTTAATGGTCGACCTAAAGTCACCTTGGGCAGTGGTCTTGGCTATGTGCAAAATGCCCATTTTAGCTACAACCTGCAAGCACTCTGGGTGGACGAGCGTTATGCAACCAGCTTGTATACAGGTGAAGCGTTACAACAAAGTCTAGATAGCTATATGCGCTTCGATGCCAATGCACGCTATAACTATAATACACAGTGGCAAGTGGCGCTGAACATAACAAATTTAAGTGATACGGATTATCAGAATGACATTGGCTTTGCCGCTAACGGTCGAGGGTTTTACCTCAGTCTGAACTATTCAATCTAGGGCTCATTCACTAGGTCAAACACAGCAGTTGGTTTTAGTAAAAACCAACTGCTGTGTGCTTAAGGTGTTAATGGTCGCTTAGCACATAGGTATCGCTTGGTGTGCGAAGAGAGATCTGATGTTATGAAAAAAGCAGATGCTAGATTCGAGATGCTAGCGAATAGCGGATACGAAATGAATGTAGTTAGTTAAGAGCTGAAGATAAAGGCGGTTGAACCGCAGAGGACAAGGGGGTTCCCTCACAGAAGCTGTGGACACCGAAAACAGCACAGTAATTTGATATTAGGAAAAAGTCTCAGTATTGTCTCTTAGCTGGTCGCTCAGCTAAATTTATTAATCGAATATTGA
>Ga0163215_100713_pt1 | contig 40796 bp, 46 predicted proteins | sample SynspAceP_FD_185934 | JGI IMG/M metagenome (GOLD analysis project Ga0163215, IMG submission 185934) | Saline lake microbial communities from Ace Lake in Antarctica - Synechococcus sp. Ace-P (Hybrid Assembly) | ecosystem: Environmental > Aquatic > Non-marine Saline and Alkaline > Saline | place...
AGTTACATTTACAACTGATTTTATGTGCGTCTGATTTGAACTGCCATCGGAGTGCTCCAATGTCGCTTGCCTATATGCCGGGTTTTGGAAACGACTTTGAAACCGAAAGCCTGCCAGGCGCGCTGCCGCAGGGTCAGAACTCACCGCAGCGCTGCGCCTACGGGCTGTATGCCGAGCAGCTCTCGGGTTCACCGTTCACCGCGCCGCGCGGCACCAATGAGCGATCATGGCTCTATCGCATTCGCCCCACAGTGCGTCACACCACCGATTTCCGGGTGATCGACCGGCCGTACTGGCTTTCAGCGCCGCGTCACGAACCCGACATCCTGTCGCTGGGTCAAAAGCGCTGGGATCCGTTGCCCTATCCGGATGGGGCGGTGAACTTTCTCGATTCGATGCGCACCATCACAACGGCGGGCGATGTGGTTGGCCAGGCTGGAATGGCGACGCATGTCTATGCGCTGACCGCTGACATGGAAGATGATTATTTCTTCAATGCCGATGGCGAGTTGATGATTGTGCCGCAGGAAGGCGAGCTGACAATCTTCACCGAGATGGGCATCATCGAAGTCGCGCCGTTGGAGATTGCCGTGCTGCCACGCGGCATGATGTTCAAGGTGATGCGCGCCGAGGGTGTGGAGCGGGCGCGCGGCTATGTCTGTGAAAATTATGGCGCCAAATTCTCTCTGCCCGAACGTGGCCCGATTGGCGCCAATTGCCTTGCCAATCCACGTGACTTCAAGACCCCGGTGGCGGCCTATGAAGACAAGGAAACCACCTGCCTGGTGCATATCAAATGGTGCGGTGTGTTTCATGTGACAGCCATTGGCCATTCGCCACTCGATGTTGTGGCCTGGCACGGCAATTACGCGCCTTACAAATATGATCTGCGAACCTTCTCGCCGGTTGGGGCGATCGGGTTTGATCATCCGGATCCGTCGATTTTTACCGTTCTGACCGCGCCATCGGGCGAGGCGGGGACGGCGAACATCGATTTCGTGATCTTCCCGCCGCGCTGGATGGTGGCTGAGAATTCGTTCCGCCCGCCTTGGTACCATCGCAATATCATGAGCGAATTCATGGGTTTGATCGAGGGTCAGTATGACGCCAAGGAAGAAGGTTTTCTGCCCGGCGGCATGAGCCTGCACAATATGATGATGCCACACGGGCCTGATCATGATGCCTTTGAAAAGGCCTCGACGGTGGACCTGAAACCGGTCAAGCTGTCTGATACGATGGCGTTCATGTTTGAAACCCGATTCCCGCAAATGGTTACCCGCTATGCCGCTGAGCTTGATACGCTGCAGGCGAGCTACGTGAATTGCTGGGAAGGACTTGAGCGGAAATTTGACGGCACGCCGGAAGCTGGCGGCTGGTCGGGGGCCAAGTGAACGAACGACTGGTCATTCTGGGCTCAAAAGGCGGACCTGCAATCCGGCCGGGCGGACCTTCACCGACATCGTCGCTGCTCGAAATTGGCGGGCGCCGGATCGTGGTGGACTGCGGTCTGGGCGTATCACGCGGGCTTGTCGAGGCTGGCATGGCGCTTTCAGAACTGGATCTGGTGCTGATCACGCATCTGCATTCGGATCATGTTCTCGAACTTGGGCCACTGCTTCATACCGCATGGACTTCGGGGCTCAAGACACAAGTGCGCGTGCTCGGACCGGTGGGTACCAAAGCCGTCTGGGACGGATTTGTCGCCTCGCTGATCTATGACATCGATCTCAGGATTGCTGACGAGGGCAGGCCGGATATTCGTGACTTGGTGGTGATCGAGGAGTTCGGCGAAGGCCAGTTGCTGGATGAAGACGGGCTTCTGGTTGAGGCTTTGCGGGTTGATCATCCGCCGGTCACCGAGTGCTATGCCCTCAGGCTTACGCATGATGGCCGTGTTATCGTGTTTTCAGCCGATACCGCCTATTTTCCGCCATTGGCTGACTTCGCGGCCGGTGCTGACATTCTGGTTCATGAAGCCATGCATCCCGACGGCGTTGACCGGTTGGTTGCACGCACCGGCAATGGCGACCGGTTGAAAGCCCATCTGATTGCCAGCCACACCATGGCCGCCGATGTCGGCCGGATCGCAACCATTGCGAAAGTGCACCATCTGGTGCTCAATCATCTGGTTCCGGCTGATGATCCGGCTATCACCGAGATGCACTGGATCGAGCAAACCCGAATGTCCTGGGACGGAAAGCTGACAATTGGCCACGATGGTTTAGACTTGCCGCTTTCGACCACCAAACCACAAAGGAAAACCGCATGAAACTTGCTACACTCCGTGACGGCAGCCGTGATGGACGTCTGGTCGTTGTCTCTCGCGATCTGACCCGCGCCTCTGGCGTACCGCACATCGCGCGGACGCTTCAGGCAGCACTGGATGACTGGAAGCACGTGGCGCCACGGCTTCAGGATGTGGCTACAATGCTGGAGACCGGGAGCGAGCCGAGCGAAAGGTTTCATGAACGCGATGCATTGTCGCCGTTGCCGCGGGCCTATCAATGGGCTGATGGCTCTGCCTACGTCAATCACGTCGAACTGGTGCGCAAAGCGCGCGGCGCTGAAATGCCGGCCAGCTTCTGGGAAGAACCCTTGATGTATCAGGGCGGTTCGGACAGCTTCTTGGCACCTCGCAGCCCGATCCGGATGGCTGATGAAGCCTGGGGGATCGATTGCGAAGGCGAAGTGGCCGTGATTATCGGCGATGTGCCGATGGGCGCCGATATCGACACCTGCCGCGAAGCCATTGAACTGGTCATGCTGGTCAATGATGTCAGCCTGCGCGGGTTGATCCCGGCCGAGCTTGGAAAAGGATTCGGTTTTGTCCAGTCCAAGCCGTCATCAGCCTTCTCGCCAGTCACAGTGACGCCGGAAGAGCTCGGCGATGCCTGGGATGGTGGCAAGGTGCATTTGCCTCTTAATGTTGATCTGAATGGTGAAGCCTTCGGACGCGCCAATGCGGGCATTGACATGACCTTCGATTTTCCACGGCTGATCGCCCATGCTGCCAAAACCCGGCCGCTTTGCGCTGGCACCATCATTGGCTCGGGCACCGTGTCCAACAAGGGACCTGACGGCGATCCGGGCAAGCCGGTGAGTGAAGGCGGCGCAGGCTATTCCTGTATCGCCGAATTCCGGATGGTTGAAACCATCACCTCGGGCAAACCATCAACACCGTTTATGCGGTTCGGCGACACTGTTCGCATCGAAATGAAGGATGCCGATGGCCATTCGATCTTCGGTGCCATCGAGCAAACCGTCGAAAAAACCTAGGAAATACATATGAGCAAGAAATTCGCATCCGCCGGCGACATGGCGGAAAAGAAGATCTCCTTCACCGAGATCGGCCGTGACCTATGGGCATTTACTGCTGAAGGTGATCCCAATTCCGGCGTGATCATCGGCGACGAAAGCGTGATGGTGATCGAGGCACAGGCGACCCCACGTCTGGCTAACAAGGTGATCGAGAAGATCCGGACAGTCACAGACAAGCCGATCAGCCATCTGGTGCTGACGCATTATCACGCGGTTCGGGTACTGGGCGCTTCGGCCTACAACGCGCCGACCGTGATCATGGGCGATGTTGCCCGTTCGATGGTTGCGGAACGTGGTGCCGAGGATTGGGCGTCCGAGTTTGAGCGCTTCCCGCGGCTGTTTCAGGGCCATGAAAGCATTCCGGGTCTGACCTATCCGACCACAACATTTTCCGAGCGCATGACCGTCTATCTCGGCAAGCGCCGGATTGATCTGATGCATCTGGGCCGTGCCCACACCGCCGGCGACGTCGTTGCCTGGGTTCCGGATGAGGAAGTCATGTTCACTGGCGACATCGTTGAATACAACTCCGCCTGCTACTGCGGCGACGGCCATTATGGAGACTGGGGTGATACACTCGACATGATTGCCTCGTTTGATCCGCAGGCAATTGCGCCGGGGCGCGGTGATGCGCTGATCGGACCTGAAATGGTGGAAGCCGCGATTGATTGCACCCGTGACTTCGTCGAATCCACTTACCGTCCTGTCGCCAGGGTGGTTGCGCGCGGAGGATCGCTGAAGGAAGCCTGGGCAGCGGTGCGCGCTGAATGCGATGAGAAGTTCAAGGGTTTTGCGATCTATGAGCACTGCCTGCCGTTCAATGTCGCACGCGCCTATGACGAAGCGCGCGGCATCGACACTCCACGGATCTGGACGGCCGAACGTGATGCCGAAATGTGGGCGCAGTTGCAGGGTTGAGGATCTGAAGGGGGCGGCACGGTCCGCCCCCCTGATGTCTTCGGGAGGTGTCATGAGTAAGATATTCGAAGTTCCGCTATATCCCTATCAACGATCCGCTGATCAGGACGCGGCGACACCAGCCCGGCATCCGGTGGTAGTGGTTGGCGCCGGACCGGTGGGGCTGGCGTTGGCAATCGATCTTGCGATGCAGGATGTTCCGGTGATCGTGGTTGACGAGAATGACAAGGTCAGCTGGGGCTCGCGGGCGATCTGCTTTGCCAAGCGGCCGCTCGAGATCCTTGACCGGCTGGGCTGCGGTGAGCCGATGGTCGACAAGGGGGTGATCTGGAACTTGGGCAAGGTCTATTTCGACGAACGCCAGGTTTTCGGCTTCAACCTGTTGGCTGAGCAGGGCCACAAGCGCCCGGCCTTCATCAACCTGCAGCAATATTATCTGGAGCAATATCTGGTGGACCGGCTGCGGGAACTCCAGGCAGAAGGCAAGCCGATCGAGTTGCGCGGTGGAACCAAGGTTCTCGACGTTTGCCAGGACGAAACTGGCGCGGAGTTGACCGTCGGTACGCCGGACGGACCCTACGAGCTCAAGGCCGATTGGGTCGTCGCCTGCGATGGCGCAGCGTCTCCGATCCGCACATTGCTGGGGCTCGATTTTACCGGCCGGGTATTCGAGGACAATTTTCTGATTGCCGATGTGGTGATGGAAGCCAAGTTTCCAACAGAACGCTGGTTCTGGTTCGATCCGCCGTTCAATCGCGGTCAGTCAGCGCTGTTGCACAAACAGCCAGACAATGTCTGGCGCATCGATTTCCAGCTTGGCTGGGATATTGACCGCGAGGAAGAGCTCAAGCCCGAAAATATCGACAAGCGCCTGAAGGCGATGCTCGGCGAGGATATCAGCTACGAACTTGAGTGGAGTTCGATCTACACCTTCCAATGCCGCCGGATGGACCGATTCCGTGAGGGACGAGTGTTGTTTGCCGGGGACGCCGCGCATCAGGTTTCGCCGTTTGGTGCGCGCGGGGCCAATTCAGGCCTGCAGGACACCGACAATCTGGCCTGGAAACTCAAGCTGGTCATTGATGGTAAGTCACCAGCTACGTTATTCGACAGTTACGATTCTGAGCGCGTCCATGGAGCGGAGGAGAATATCCTCAATTCCTCGCGCTCGACGGATTTCATCACACCGAAATCGGACATCAGCCGGATTTTCCGCGATGCCGTGCTTGATCTGTCCGAGCGCTATGAGGCAACCCGACCGATGGTCAATTCGGGACGGTTGTCGGTTCCGTGCACCTATGACGGGTCTCCGCTGAATGGGCCCGATTGTGACCGGATGCCTGAACGCACCCGCCCGGGTTCGCCGATGGTTGATGCGCCAGTTCCGGGGGGATGGCTGCTCGATCAACTTGATACCGCGTTCCATCTGGTGACCATCGATCAGGATGCGCCTGATACGCTGGTAATCGAGGGCATTGAGGTCAAACCGCTGGCACTGTCGATTGCAGATGATGCCGAGGGCTATCTGAAACAGCGCTATCTCGGTGATGCAAAATCGGCCGTCTATCTGGTCCGCCCGGATCAGCATGTGGCGGCGCGCTGGGACCATTATGACGAGGCGGCTGTGAAAACGGCGCTTCTCAAGGCGATCGGGAGATAAGTGATGACCGCGCTCAACACCCAGGCCAACATCAAGGGGCCCGATGAATTCTATGCCGAACTGCTCTCGGTCCACGAAGGGCTGAGCAAGCAGCAAAGCGACGCATTGAATGCGCGGCTGGTCCTGCTGCTCGCCAATCATATCGGCGACCGCGAGGTGCTGTCTGAAGCCCTGAATGCGGCCGCATTGGAAGATTGAACGGAGGAAAACGCCATGAAAATCGAACAGATCCACCATGTGGCCTATCGCTGCAAGGACGCCAAAGAGACCGTCAACTGGTATGTCGACAATCTGAACATGGATTTCGTTCTCGCCATCGCCGAAGACGAAGTTCCCTCGACGCATGAACCCGATCCCTACATGCATGTGTTCCTTGATGCCGGGCAGGGCAATGTGCTGGCGTTTTTCGAGCTGCCGACCAAGCCGGAGATGGGACGCGACGAGAACACCCCGGTCTGGGTCCAGCACATTGCCTTCAAGGTGAAGGACCGGGACACGTTGCTGGCCTTCAAGGAGAAACTTGAAGCCAATGGTATCGAGGTTCTGGGTGTGACGGATCATTCGATCTTCCACTCGATCTATTTCTTCGATCCGAACGGCCACCGGATAGAACTGGCCTGTCCGGATCCGGATGAAGAGGCCATGATCAAGCGGCTCGATGCGGTCAAATGGGACATGCTCGAGGAATGGTCGAAGACCAAACGGGCGCCCAAACATGCCGATTGGCTGCACGCCAAGGAACGGTCGAAGGCTTGAGGACCATTTGATGGATATGCCCATTCTCTATGATTACTGGCGCTCGACGGCGAGCTACCGGGTTCGCATCGCGCTCAATCTGGCCGGGATCGACTACACGCCCGTCGTCGTCAACCTGCTTGACGGCGAGCACAGGGGTGACGCCCATCTGGCGCGCAATCCGCAAGGGCTGGTGCCGGCGCTGGAAATTGATGGACTGATGCTGACGCAATCGCTGGCAATCATCGAGTATATCGTTGAAACCCGAGGTGTGTCGCTGTTGCCTGATGACGCCGCGGGACGGGCGCGGGTGCGGGCGCTGGCGGATAGTATTGCGATGGATATCCATCCGATCTGCAATCTGTCGGTTGTCGCACATGTGATGGAACTCACCGGCGGCGGCGACGCGGTGCGGGTGGCCTGGATGCAGAAATTCATCAGCCAGGGTCTGGCCGCGTTCGAAAAACTGCTCGAGCATCCGGCGACCGGCACATTCTGCCATGGTGCGGCACCGGGACTGGCCGACATCTGCCTGATTCCGCAGCTTTTCAATGCCGACAGGTGGGGCGTTGATCTCTCTGAATTTAAACAGATAACGGCCATCCGGGCAGCCTGCGATCAATTGCCGGCCTTCGTCAAAGCGCATCCGGACAAGAATAACTTCTAAAGCATCGTTCGATTGACAAGACGATGCTCTAGCCTGACATCAGAGCTTTGCGAGGCGCTTCTCTACGGCAGCGAGGTATCTGGCCCGGCTTTCCGGCGTGGATTTGTCCATCAGGTAGTGCGCCATGAACAAACGGCGGCAGCTCTTGCCACAGAGCGCGCGCATGCCGCGCAGGATGGTGCGCTTGCCGGGATGGGCGACGACGTATGACCACCAGCGCGGTGCGCCGCAGGTGGTGATGACGCCCAAAAGATTGATGTGCGTCATCAACGGCACAATCGGGCCGGGGCCATCGGGGATGCGGAACGTCAGTTCAGGCGTCCAGACCCGGTCGAGCCAGCCCTTCAGCATTGCCGGCGGCCCGTACCACCAGGTCGGATAGACAAACAGCAGTCCTTCCGCCGCCTGCAGCCGTTCGGCATGATCCGGGAACGGGTGGTCTGCCAGTTTCATCTCATTGTAGTGGCGGCGTTCATCGGCCGGCATGACCGGCTCGAAACCTTCGGCATACAGATCGAGAAGATCGATCTCGTGTCCGGCTTTTGTGAGGGTCTGAATGGCCGTGTCGCGGACACTTGCGCAAAAGCTTTCAGGAACCGGGTGACAATAGACGAGAAGAATACGCATCAAATTTTGTCCAAAGCTCTTTCCACCTTGGACATGAAAGAGTGCCGTGTCTTGTCGGTTGAAAGGTTCATTTCGTAATGGGCGAGGTAGGTGACGGGAGCGCCGGGCTTGACGGTGGCGCGGAGCATGCGGTTGGCGATTTTGCGCGGTGGATCACCCATCAGCCATGAGCGAAAGCGCGAACCGCCATAGGAGGTGACGACCAGAATTTCGCCGATGTTGTGCAATATCGGACGGACCTTGCCATTGACCAGCCCGAAAGAAACGCCGGGGAGGAACACCCGGTCAAACCAGCCCTTTAGGATTGCCGGGAAGCCGTAGTTCCACACCGGATAGACCAGCACCAGGGCTTCGGCATTGAGCAGCCGATCGACGTAGGTTTCAACCGGCTTCCGGTTGGCGTCAAGGTCATGATAATTCAGCCGTTCTTCTTCGCTCATGACCGGATTGAACCCGTCCTGATAGAGATCGATGACATCAACCTCGTGCCCGCTTTCAGACAGCCGGCCGACGGTCATGCGAAACAGGCCAGCATTGAAGCTTGATGCCACAGGATGGGCATGGACCACGAGTACGCGCATTTTATCTGCCTCAGCTTGCCTGCTTCAAACCTTTGAACAACCAGACTTTTCCAGAATCGAAATCGTAATCCGGATCATCCCAGGCTATCATCTTACCGGGATTGAGCAGGCCTTTCGGATCGGCCTGACGCTTGAAGGCCAGCTGGATCTCATCGGTTTGCTTCATGCCGCCTTCTTCAAGCGTGAAGCGGTGCGGGTTGAAAACCGGACAGCCATTGGTGTTGTGCAGATCGATGATTTCGTCCAGCCGCTCTTCGGTGGTGAAGCGGATCAGCGGCAGTCCGAAACAGGTGATGTCGCCGTCAAATCGGACGAATTCAAGATGCGAAATCATCTCGCCTGGAAACATTCGGTCCATCTTGGAGATCAGTTCAAGCTGGTTGGGAAACGGGTAAAGCGTCTGGAGATAGGTCCAGGCCGGATCGACCCGCAGCGCCCGCAAAGTGGTGTGGTTCCAGGCCAGCTCAAACACCGGCGGCAGGCCCTTGAGGTCGCCCGCGGTGGTGGCGTCAAAGACGATCTCGCCCTTGTTTCGGGCGGTGAAGGCCTTGAAGGCGTCATGGCTGTGCGGCGCCGCCATGACCAGAACCACGCTCTGGCCTTCGGTGAGAAATTTCTGGTGGCGTTTGAAATAATCGAACGGGCAGGAGGCCGCCACCACTGAAATCAGCTTGGTGAGAATGCCGTCCTGACGGGCCAACGCATTGGCGTAGCTTGCCGCTTCATCAAGACTGTCAAAGCCGACGATGGCGTCAACCCAGTCATAGGCCGGCGCCAGCGGCATTTCGATTTCAGTGATGATGCCGTTGGTGCCATAGGCGTGGGTGACCTTGTGCAGATCTTCGCCTGTCAGCTCCAACACCTGCGGCTCTTCTTCCATGGTGACGACGCGCAGACGGATGACATTGCCGAAATCGCGCAATCCGCCCCAGGAGATCGATCCAACGCCGCCGGAGCCGCCGGCGATGAAGCCGCCGATGGTTGCCGTGTGGGCGGTGGACGGATGCATGCGCAATTCCTGGCCGGATGCGGCGCGCGCGGCCTTGTCGAGATCGGCACAGATGACGCCGGGCCCGCAGATGATGCGACCGAGGGAGATCTTCTTGATTTCATTGAGATCGGCAAGGCTGAGCACCACGCCGCCCGACAAGGGCATGGCCTGGCCGTAATTTCCGGTTCCTGTGCCGCGCGGGGTGACGGGCACATCATGACGATAGCAGGCTTTGAGAACCTGGATCAGCTCTTCTTCGGTCTTGGGCGAGACCACGAGATCTGCGGTGACATCATCAAGCTGGCGCTTGAGTACTGGCGAATACCAGTAGAAATCCCGGCTTTTTTGCAGAATGATCTTGTCATTCTCTTCAATGCGGATGCCATCGAGGTCGGCGATCAGTGCGGTCATGTCCATGGCTCAGGGCTCCATCAAATCGTCTAGATCTTGGTAATCGGGGACAGTCGCGTCAATGAGCTTTCCATTGCGGATAAGTGTTCGGCGGCTTTCGGGGCGGGAGAGAAGTTCGGTGAGGCTACGGCCGCGAAACAGAACCAGATCGGCGGTTCCGCCAACGGTCAGAATGCCTGCGTCGGCAAGTCCCATGGCGCGGGCGGCATTGTCGGTCACGGTTGCCGGCCAGACACCGACGGGATGGTCGAAATGCAAAACCCTCGTGGATTCGCGATAGACTTCCAGCACATCCAGGTCGCCATAGGCGTAGAATGGATCGCGGGTGTTGTCGGAGGCCACACAGACATTGATGCCGCGCGCGGCCATTTCATGCAGCAGGGTGACACCCCTCCAGCGCGGTGTCGTAGCGTCTGGACGGCGATCCTGCAGATACATGTTGCACATCGGCAGCGAGACAACAGACAGGCCTGCGCGGGCGACCTTGTCGAGCGTTGCCTTGACGATGTCATCGGGTTGGCGGGCCAACGAGCAGCAATGACCAACGAGTGTCTTGCCTTCAAAGCGGTGGCGCAGAGCAGCCTCGGCAATCCGATCAAGAGAGACGGCGTTGACATCGTCGGTTTCATCGGCATGAAAATCGAGATCAAGGCCGAGATCGGTGGCCTTGGCGAACATGCGGTCCAGCAGCGCATCGAGATCGGGTACCATGTAGGTGACCGCGCCGAGAACGCCGCGATGGCGTGCGACGATATCGGCCAAGCGGTTGAACCAGCTTTCGTTTCGCGCTTCATCAATGCCAAAGAGACATGCCGCCTGAAGCTCTATGCGGCCCTTCCAACGCTCCCTGACTGTCTCGAACACCGGCCAGGAGATGTCTTCCTGCGGCGGAACGGAATCGAGATGGGTGCGGATCGCCTTGGTGCCGTGGGCATAAGCGCAGGCAAGTGAAAATTCCATGCGCCGCTCAACATCTTCTGCCGTCCAGCGGGCTTTGCGATCCTCTCCGACAGCTGTCAACGCGCCGGGAAAGCTTCCATCCGGGTTTGGTTTGCGGGTCCAGATATGGCCCTTGTCGATATGGGTATGGCAATCAACGAAGGCCGGGAAAGCGATCCCGCCACGGCAATCGATCGCAGCGGCGTCTTCGGATTTGCCATCAACGGCATGCCCCCCTGTGACGGTGCCTTCGGCAATATCGACCGAGGCAAGCGCAAAACCATCGGCGTCGAACGTCAGCCCAACGGGCTTTGCCAAATGGGATCTGTGCAGTCGCAGATTGGTCAACGTGAAAGCCCCGGATGCGGGCAAGGTGATGGAACGCTGTGTCACTCTTATTGCTCCTGCTTGAGCGCACTCTCATGCCAACGGTGCAGCACGAGGTGGGAGATCCAGGAAAGAGCCAGAAAAATGATGATCCCGGTAAGGGAAATCAGGATCAGGGCCGCAAACAGGCGTGGCGCATTGAGCCGGTAGCCAGCCTCGATGATGCGCGATGCCAGACCGGAGGATTGGCCGGCGGTGCCGGCAACAAATTCTGCAACCACGGCGCCAATCAAGGCCAGACCGCCGGCGATTTTCAGGCCACCAAGGAAATAGGGCATCGCGGCCGGTAGCCGAAGATGCCACAGCGTTTGCCAACGGCTTGCACCATTCAGCCGGAAATAATCGATCAGGTTGCGATCGACCGAATTGAGACCAAGCGTGGTGTTGGACAGGATCGGGAAGAAGGCAACGATCCAGGCGCAAAGCAGCAGTTTCGTGGTCTGGTCATCGACATAGATATTGATCAGCGGAAAGATCGCCACAATCGGCGTGACCTGCAAAACAATCGCAAACGGAAACAGGCTCATCTCGATCCAGCGTGACTGGGTGAAAAGTACTGACAGCCCGACGCCGCCAAACACCGCGAGTGCCAGCGACAAAACTGTGATCCGCAAGGTGACCAGAAGCGAGGAAAACAACAGACCAGCGTCTTCGATCATGGTGCTCAGGACGACACCCGGTCTCGGCAGGATGTATTGTGGGATTTCGTTCCAGACACAGATACGGTCCCAGAAAAACACGGCGGCCGCCATAATGAGCAGCGGCAACAGCCACCGGCCAGTGCGTTCCATCCGCCGGCTGCGTTCACGGCGGGCTTCGTCGGCATCGATGACGACTGATTGGCTGGTTTCAATGGACGACATCTGTGGCCTCCAAACCCATGGCGCGTGACAGCGTGTCGGATGTGTTGCGGCAAAGGTCCGCGTAGTGCGCAGACGTTCTGAACGCGGCATCGCGCGGGTAGGGCGCATCAATCGTGAGTTTGTCAAATACCCGGCCCGGATGGGCGGCCATGACCGTGATGCGGTTGGACAGGAAAACGCTTTCGAAAACAGAATGCGTGACGAACAGCACGGTGAAGCGGCGTTCCTGCCAAAGTTCCAGCAAGTCATTGTTGAGTTTGAACCGGGTGATTTCGTCGAGTGCTGCAAAAGGTTCATCCATCAAGAGGATGCGTGGCTTGGTCACCAGACCGCGGGCGATGGAAACACGCATCTTCATGCCGCCGGACAATTCCCTTGGTACGGCGTTTTCAAACCCTGTCAGATGAACCCGTTCGAGCACTTCGGCGATCTGCGGTTCGGCATCCTTGCGGGACACGCCACGCAACCGCAACGGCATCCAGACATTGTCATAGACACTGGCCCAGGGCAGCAAGGTGGGCTCCTGAAAAACAAAACCGATATCGTTTTGCTGAAGCGGCGGTCCGCGCCAGTCGACAACACCCGAGGTGGGCGAAGACAATCCGGCAATGATCCTGAGTGCAGTTGATTTGCCGCATCCCGAAGGGCCGAGCAGGCTCATGAAGTCGCCTTCGTTGACGGTCAAATTGACCTTGTCCAGCGCGGTGACGCCGGATGCGAAGGTCTTGCCGATGGATTGCAGGATCAGGAAAGGGTTTGTCCGGTCGGGCATAGGTATCCAGATGGTATTCGTGCAGAATCAGAATATCCGCCCGGATGTGTCCATCCGGGCGGATTGGTTTTTTACTTCTTCAGATCGAGGCCGACGCCGTTGTTGACATAATCGAGCGTATAAGCCGCCTTGATGTCGAGGCCGTCCTTGATCACGCCGGCCTTGACCATCTTGGAATAGAAGCTCGCAACTCGCTCGTCGGTCATCGCGCCTATGCCCATGGTCTCGGTGTCACCGGAATCAGCGATGCCATATTCCTTGAGCTTGTCGATCGAGAATGCGATCTGCTCATCGGCCATGTCCGGATTGTCTTTCTGGATCAAAGCATTGGCGGCGGCATTGTCGCCATAGAGATAGTTGTACCAGCCCTTGATCGATCCATCGACGAAGCACTTGACCACGTCGGGTTTGGTATCAATGGTTTCCTGCATGACCTCGATGGTGCTTGAATAGGTGTCGAAACCGTAGTCCGCGACCAGGAACAGGTTTGGTTTGAAGCCGCCCTCACGTTCCACCGCGAAGGGCTCGGATGTGACGTAGCCCTGCTGCGCCGATTTTGGATTTGCGATGAACGGTGCTGGATTGAACGTGTAAGGTACGCGCTTGGATGCATCAAAACCGAACTCGGTGATCATGTATTGATAATAGCTCTGGAAGCCGGCATCGCCCAAAATGAACTGCTCGGCATTCTTGAGTTCTTCCCAGGTGTCGAGGCCCTGACCGGGATGGGTCATGATAACCTGGGGTTCCTTCTGGAAGGAAGCTGCGACAACCTTGACCGGAATGTTCTGCTCAACCGCGGAGAAAGCTTCGAGCATGTTGCCGCCCATGTGAAAGTCGATCTTGCCTGCAAGCAGCAGCGCGCGGTTGTTCACCTGCGGGCCGCCCTGGGCGATCGTCACATCAAGGCCGCAGGCGGCATAGGTGCCATCGGCGACGGATTGATAAAACCCGCCATGTTCGGGCTGTGCCAACCAGTTTGTGCCAAAGGTGACCTTCTCGGCGGCGGATGCCTGCGCGCCAAGAGCCAGGACAACCGCCAAAGCGGCCGAAGAACGAAGAAGAAGCGTCATTTACACCATCCCTTGATTTTAAAGCGGGTTTTCAAACCGAACCCTGTGATTATGCCAACAGCCCATCCTAGCAAGCCCCATGCCACCAGAGAGAATGGGAAGCCGGCGCGATCGGAGGACCATCCTGCGTCATTGTCGGGCAAAAATGCACCCTGCGTAACCAAATTGCTCAAAAATCAGCCTGCAATTGATGGCACACGTTAGATTGGACCATTAAAGGCCGGTTTGGAATAGACTGCAGAAAGTTTGTGGGTTTAATGGGCTCCGATCCCAATCCGAGCCAAGGCATTTGCAATGAAGCACCATACGCCGACCACGATCAGGGCACCCTTCGCCCGTTACAGTCACGGTGTGGAAATACCGCCGGATCACCGGTTGCTGTTGTGTTCGGGTCAACTGTCGATCACCGTCGATGATCAAGTTCCCGAAACATCCGAAGCGCAAACCGAACTCTGCTTTGCAAATATCTCGGAAGTGCTGAAATCGGCAGGGATGGAACTTTCCGATGTCGTGCGGATCAATGCCTTCGTCACGGATCGGGCGCATTTGCCCGGCTACATGAAAGTGCGGGACCGCTTGTTTTCCGATCCGACGCCGGCTTCAACATTGATGATTGTTTCCGGATTTGCGCGGGAAATCTTCAAGGTCGAAATCGAAGTCATAGCTGCCGCTCCGGAACAGGGGGCTTAGGAGAATGAAGATGACACGGAAAATCTGGTGGGGCGATTTCACAACACGGGAATTTGACGGACTGGATCCCGATCAGACGATTGCCGTCATTCCGGTAGCAGCTATCGAGCAACACGGGCCGCATCTTCCGGTTTCGACCGACAGCTCAATCATGCAAGGCATGCTCGACACTGTTATCGCACAAGTGCCTGACGGTCTGGATATCCGGATTCTGCCAATCCAGCATGTCGGCAAATCCAACGAGCATCAGCATGCCCCCGGGACACTGACGATACCGGCCACCACCCTGATTGATCACTGGGTTGAACTTGGCCATTCGATCGCCCGCGCCGGAATTCGCAAAGTTGTGCTGGTCAATTCACATGGCGGCAATGAAGAGGTGATGGGTATTGTCGCGCGCGAATTGCGGGTGCGGGCACGGATGCTGGCGGTCAAGACATCCTGGATGCGGTTCGGCTTGCCTACCGGAATGTACAGCCAAACAGAGACTTCCTATGGCATCCATGGCGGGGATGTTGAGACATCGCTGATGCTGCATTTCCGTCCAGACCTTGTCGCCATGGACAAGGCTGAAAATTTTGTCTCGGCAGTAACATTGGCGGAAAACGAATTTGATCTGCTTCGCCATACCGGACCCCATGCATTCGCCTGGATTGCCAGTGACCTGAACGCGTCAGGTGCGGTCGGTGAGGCGGCGTTGGCCACGGCACAAAAGGGCGAGGCGACAGCACGCCATCAAGCGGAAGGCTTTTTGAAACTGATGATGGATGTCAGGGCTGCCAAGCTTGATGACTGGCTGGTGTAATTCACCTGGAGTTCGCTGGCGCGGTCAGTGCAAAAGTCACGCCTGCTGGTTGCATTTTTCGAGCAAACCCGGCCGTCTGAGTGCTGAAATTCAGCTTCAGAGCTTCGGGATCGTCTTGATCCGCGCCACCATGTCCACGGTTTCGACCTGGAGAAGCTTTGCGAATTTGACGTTGATTGTAAACTTGCCCTGAGATTTGGCCTTGCCACGCACTTTGGCTGTAACTCCAGGGATGGTCAGGCTGACATCCTCAACCTTGTTCGGGAAATAGTCGGAGGTGAGGAGGCAGCCGTCCTCACACAAATTCACCAGCCAGCACGGCACGGAAGTTTCCGCTTCACGTTCACGCTGGCGGACACGGGCGATAACCGGGCAATTTGCATCGCGACGGGGATAGACCCGCCTGTTTTGTTTCACACCTTCACTCGAATGAGTGATCATGTAGTTCTTAGGCTTCATGGATTAACCCTCACTTAGCCGTAGCTAGCTAAGCGTGAACTGTGCGTCACGGGTACTAATTAAGCGTTTAATTATTTACTCGATAGTGAGGGGTATTGGGTGTGGTTGATGAAACTCGGCTCATCCCGCAGCAGACATAGTTTGTTGGTACGATTTCATACATGAAACAATCTATCGACGTATGCGCTCATACGAATTGTTTTCACAATGGGAGACTGGGCTTTCAAGCTACAGAGCCGTTGGCGGCTCAACGGCTGGTGGGCAAAGTCTTGCGAGAAAAATTGGAAAATAGTCCAGCCGGTCCGGTCCGATATTCAACCGCAGTTCCGGCTGCAAATGACTGGCCGGGTATTGAAGACCGGAGAAAGAGACCAATGGCCAGGCAGGCGAACCTCCCAGCCATTGGTGCAACCATGGCGCCCGATATGTGGGCGACCAACAATGCGGCAGCGCATTGCACTGTCCTTTTGAGGTCGTTGCCGCGCCAGTGTTATCAGGCGTCCAGAACTGCTTCGAAACCTTCGAAGTTGGGGTGGCCCGCATACATTCCCTTGTTGTTGCCGGCGTTCTTGTGGGCGTTGCGGAAATGCTCCGAATTGGTCCAGTCGACGAAATTCTGATGCGTCTTCCAGACCGTGTGGGACGCATAGAGCGTCTGACCGGTTTCCTTGTTTTTCGGCCCTTTCAAAAGGTGAAAGGTTTCGAATCCAGGGACTTCCTTCAGGCTGGAATCCCGATTGCGCCAAACATCTTCAAATGCTGTTTCGTGGCCTTCGTTGATGATGAAACGGTTCATGGCGATATACATTGGTCATTCTCCTTGGTGTTGTATCTGGTTGGTGGTCTTGCTGGTCAGTGCGTGAAGTTGATGCTGACCTTTGATTTGAGGGGTATGTTACGCGTTATCTGCGGAATTCTATCGGAATAACGAACCGGGTCCGTGCCCCTGGTGGCGGCTTGGGAAACGGCGCGGCGCGTTTGACATGGGCAAGCGCTGCACGGTCAATCCTGGCATTGCCCGAACTTCTTGCAACTGAGACACGCGCTGCCTGACCGCTCGACGTAACGCTGAAGCTGACATGAGCGACACCTCTGCCACCGGCATTTTTCTGCCTCGTTCTCGCGATCTTCGCGTAAACTTTGCCCGGATAGTTCGATGCTGCGGCATTGCCCGAATTCCTCGACGAGGATTTCGACTTGCTCTTGCCGCTGGATGCCGCTTTGGCCTTTTTCTTGCCGTCTTGTGATCCGGATTTGTTGTTGACATTGGATTTTGTCTTGCTGCTGCCGGCGCTGGTTTTCTTGCGCTGCGTCATCTTTTTCGGTTTTTCAACTTTCGATTTGGCAACGGGCTTGGGTTTTTTCACCGGAATCACGGTTTCGGCAGGCTTGACCGGCTCGAGCTGAGTTTCCGTCGTTTTCGGATCCAGTCGTTCAGGCTTCTCAACAGGCGGCTGGACGACGGCAAGTTTCGGATTGAACGCATCCAGTCGTTCCACAGGTGACAAAGGGATCAAGCTTTCAGATTGAACCGGCTCGATCTTGAAAGCTGTAGGAGACACTGTGCTGGGCGTAACCGGCGTTATCGGTCTGGTCACATTACGGGGAGTTTCGACCGGCTCTGTCAGTGGCGTTTTCGTAGGGGACGTCGCTTCCGCAGTCTCTTCTGTTTCGACCGGGTTGAGCTCATCGCCAGCTTTGACCAAATCCGCAAAATTGCTCCCCAAGGTCGCTGCCTGCGCAATTTCGCTTCCTTCAACCTGAACGTTCTGAGTGAACTCCGGTGAAATCGCCATTGCACCAACATGCAGAAGAGACGAGGCGAATAGTGCCAGCACCGCCGCGACACGCAGTTTTGATGCCGCCCCAATCACTGTTTCAGTCCTTGCTCGGTCACAAGCATGATTTTTTCGGCGCCAAGGCTGCGCAGTTCCTTGCCGATGTCGATAAGTTTTACAGCCGAGAGATCCCGATCAGGCACGAGACGAATTGCCTTGAGATCATCGGGAGCAGACTCCTGCTTGATGGTGACATAATGCGCCGGTGTGACCAGCGCGCCCCGGTACTTCATCAAACCGTCCGGCATCACCACAAGTGCGTCTGGCGGTTCGCGGTTTTCAAGATCAACAGTCGAGATCAATTTGAGTTGCCCTTCCAGCGGCGGCGCAATCTGTGCCGCGACAATGAAGAAAATCAGCATCAGGAAAACGATGTTGATCAAGGCAATCGTGGGCTCGGGTTTCTCCCGTTTTGCAGATGTCTGAACTATTCGCATTGATGAGCCTAACGGACGATTTGCACGTTGAGATCGGGCGATTTGCGCAAGATCAGCAACATGTCGACGAGTTGCTGGGCGTTGGCGCTATCGTCGACGGACACGATTATTGCGTTGATGTGAGCGGACGCCTTCAGCCGTTCAATTTCCGTTGCAAGTGCCTGGTGAGTAAATTGGATGCCGTTGAGCAACACACGCTCGCCAGACAGTTTTACAAAGGCCGGAACACTTTTTTGCGCGGACGAACTGCTTCCGCCTGCGGCGCCCAATTCGACATCGGCAAACCGGGAAAAAGTTGAACTGAGCATGAAGAACAACAAAAGCAGAAAGATCACATCAATGAGCGATGTCACCGATATCCTGCGCCTTTGAAACCCGGAAGCCTCAAGCCGCATCGGCTGGCACAGGCCAGACGCCTGCCTTAGCGTTTCGAGTGCGTGGAACATCAAATGCCATGTGCGCGACCGGGTTGATGATGCGGGTCACTGCCAGTTCAATGGCAAGCTGGTGGCGTTCAACCTGGCTTTCGAAATAGGTCAGCGCGATGCTTGTTGGCATCGCTACGGCCAGACCGACCGCCGTGGTCAGCAGCGCCACCCAGATGCCGCCAGCCAGGATCGAGGGATCGACGCTGTTGCCCGATTGCTGCAAGGCCTGAAACGCCGTGATCATTCCCAAAACCGTGCCGAACAGGCCGATCAACGGAGCGAGCTGCGCGATGGTGTCGAGAATACGAAAACCACTCTGCAGCGACTTGATCTGCGTGTTGGCTGACACCGCCAATGTGTCTTCCAGATCGCTGCGCGAGGACGGGTGCTCGATTTCATATCGCTTCAAGCGAACTGCCAGTGCGGAGATGTCGCCAACAGCTTGATCTGTTCCGAGTTTCAGGCTCTTGAACTGGTACAGTTTGAACAGCACCACGGCCACGGCAAGCACCGAAAGCCCCAGAAGCAAGACAACCACCGGCCCGCCGACAGCGATGAATTCCTGGATACGGTTGATTGGGCTTTCGAGGAGTTTCATCCGACGATCTCCGTCTTTGAGGAACTTTTAAGGTTGAGATAGTCAATGCATTCGGAGCCCTGAAGGGATGGCCCCTTACAGGATGCAGCTCCGTTGATGAGGATGCGACCAACGCTGCCACATTGGGTGTCCGGCAAGTCGAACTGGCGCACCCGGGTTTTTCCATTGGGCAAAGCCTTGAAGTCAAACAGGGCAAAACGATTGACCGTTCCGGCCGCATCAAACAGCACGGTTTCCAATGTCATCTCGTCTATCGCCTTGCCTGTGGTGTTTGTTGCGACGAACACCAGGCGGCACGCCTGATTGACTTGTTCGAGCGCATTGAGATCGATGGAGAGCGACGGCTGGCTGTTCTCTTGAGAACGCACAGCCGTCGCAGCAACTGCAAGCCCCAGCGCCAGCGCCCAAAATGCAGGTTTGGAGCAAACAATTGCCATTTTCAGTCCCCTTTGGTTTTACCAGCCGAACTGCTTGGCAAGTGACAGTTTGAAAGTTCGGCCCTTGCCGTTGTCATTGGAAAGGAAGTCGCGATAGGTGGTGTCGAACACATTCTCGACCCGGAACGATGCTTCCCATCCCTTGAACTGGCTTTCCTGGTCGGGACGCCAGTTGATGTAGACATCGTGGGTGTTGAACGCATCGCGGCGCAAGGTTTCAGCAAGCGTCATCGTTGTTGCCAGCGGTGCACGGCTTTCCGCGAAGACAAACCGGCCTTCCCAACCGAAGGTCAGGCCCCGGTCGGGCATCCGGTAACCAGCTCCGATGCTGAGCTCCGGCGGCGCAACTGTCGTCAGGCCGGTGCCATCGGTTAGATCGGTGCCGACAGTCAGGCCAAGGCCGGCATCGGCAAAGAAATTATGGCTGTTGTAGCCGGCCTCGAATTCCAGACCGTAGATTTCAGCCTGACCGATGTTGATGTATTGCGGATAACTGTTCCGCTGACGGACGATCAGATCATCGATTTTATTGTAAAATCCAGTGGTCTTGAAATCGAAGCTGTCGCCATCCTGCACGAGATCATTGGTCGTAACCACAAATCCCATCTCATAGTTGTTTGATTTTTCTTTCTTGAGATCAAGGCTGTAATTGGGCGTTACGCCGCTGCCGTAATCATTGGAGTAAATCTCATCGAGCGAGGGAAACCTCTCGGTATGGGCATAGGAGCCGAACACAGAGAAGTGGTCCGTGAACTTGTAGAGAGCGGCGAGTTTGGGAGAAAACGCCGTGTCTGACTTGTCGGAGGGCACCTGAGCGCCGGCCAACGTACCAACAGTGTCGTTGCCGCTGAGCGTTTGATGGTCGATGCGGACACCCGGGATCAGGGTCAGCTTGTCATTCCAGATGAACTCGTTCTGGACAAAGAACCCAGCCTGCAAATCGGTGCCTTCGGGATGGTGACCGAGAGGGGTGGCAGTGCCGGTCGTGCGGTTCTGCTGAACCAGCTGACCGCCGACGGTCAGATAGTTCTCATAGTTGTCACCGGACCATTCGAACGTGTTCTGGCCCAGAAACTGATAGCTCTCATAGCCGTATGTCGAATCCTGGCCGATGGAACTGAATGCGCCAAGCGTCGCATTGCTCTGCTCGTTGGTGATGTTGTTGTAGGAAAGCGTCAGTTTCAGATCGAGCCAGGGATTATCGGTTGCCGCATCCTCATAGGAGATCTGTGCCTGCTTGTTGTTGACGACGCGGTCAACGGTGCCGAAAAAACCGGTTGGCTGAAGTTGCGAGTAAGCCTGATTCTTCTGGTCGCTGTTGAACTGGCTGTAGCTCACCTGGATTTTGCGCTCTTTGTTCTCGTCCAGATAGAACGTGCCCTTTGCCAGACCATTCGGAGTGGTGAATTCTGACCCTTCAATCTGCAGGCCGTCGCCATCGCTGAACTGGTCGGCAGTCCGGTAGTTGCCCGACACCAGGAACTCCGCATAGTTGCTCAGGCGCAAAGCGAGAATGCCGCTGGCCAGATAACCGTTCGAGTTGGAATCATAGCTGCTCTTGAGCTTGAGCGCGCCATTCTCACCTTCACTGAGAAAATCAGACGCATCCTTGGTGGTGAAGTTGATCACACCACCCAAGGCACCGGAGCCGTAAAGAGTTGACGATGCCGGTCCGCGCAGGATCTCGACGCGCTTGAACAATTCCGGATCGTTGAAGAACCCGCCCATGCGGTATTGCTCGAAGAACTGCGGCACGCCATCGACGTTGACCAGAATGCGGCCTTCATCCGATGCGGTTTCACCTTTGCCGATGCCGCGAATGTTGAACGACTGTCCGAGCGCGCGATTGGCTCCGCCAACTACACTTACGTTCGGAACGCCCTTGAAGATATCCGTGATTGTGGAGGCTTGCTTGTCGTCAAGATCCGTCTGCTCAAGCGCAGTTACGGCCTGAGGGGTGTCGATGGCGACCTTGGCACGTCCGGCGCCAAGGATAAGTCTTTGCAGCAAAGTAGACCCTTTCGGAGCCTCGGCCACTTCCTGCGCATGGGCGATCGAAATCGCCGACAATGCGGTTGTCGTACACAGTGCCAATGTCACTGCCGTGCGAGTCATAGTTGATTTAATTGCAGTCATAACGCCCTACCTGATTCATTTTTTTGTTGAATGGCTGGCTGGCGGTACGCTTGCTTGCCCCCCTGGGCGGATCTGCAGTTTTGACATCAATATCAAACTTGACAGTTCCACTCAGCTTATGCGAGACACCGATTACTAAAACTGGAGCATAACAGTCAAGTTAAAATTGCACCGGAATTCACGCCAAGCCAGCTTGTAGCCAGCCAGGCCAACAGACGGATGTTGTCCATGGAAAAAAACATACCCGAACACAGTGTAGCCCGCACCCAGCCCGAGCCGTCCGCGGCCAACCGGGTGATCGAGTCGCGGACGTTGTTCGGTGCGCGAAAAGAGGTCTCCATCGAGCATGATGGGTCCGTCTATCGCTTGAAAATCACCAAACAAGGCAAATTGATACTCAACAAGTGAGCAGGCAGATGAATATACACAATCGTCCCGACGCCGTGGCAATCCGAGATGCGCGGCAAAACAATCCCAAGATGCGCGAACGCGAACTCGCCAGCCAATTGGGAATATCCGAAGCTGAATATCTGGAAGCCTTTGTCGGCCATTTTGTTGACCGCCTGGAGCCGGACCTTGACGTGTTCTTCCCTATGTTATGTGAGGCCGGGGAAGTTATGGCCCTGTCGCGCAACATAAATGCCGTGCACGAAAAAACCGGCGTTTATGAAAAATACTCTGCTGGCCTCCACGCATCGATAGTGCTTGGCAAGGACATTGACCTTCGGATTTTCCCAAAACATTGGCGGCATGCCTATCACGTCGCCAAGCCGTTGGATGGCGGAACAATTCAACACAGTTTCCAGTTTTTCGATGCCCGTGGTGATGCCGTTCACAAGGTTTTTGCCCGCGAAGCGACCGACATGGACAAGTGGAGCGCTATTTGCGCGAAATTGTCCAAACAAGATGCCGGACCGGCATTCAAACCAGCATCCTCGAAAAAACCGGTCGAAACGCCCACTCCGGACGCAATTGCTACCCTGCGAGAGACCTGGGTAACAATGGAAGACACCCATCAGTTTCAGTCCATGCTGCGGAAAACCAAAATCTCCCGCCATGACGCCATCCGGCTTGTCGGCGATGATTATGCCTTCAGGCTTGCCGAAAATGCCGCCGATCTTTTGTTCGAGCAGCTTGCCGCCGACCTGGTTCCGGTCATGGCGTTTGTGCGCAATCCCGGAATTCTGCAAATCCATTCAGGCCCGGTTGAAAACATCAAGGAAATGGGCCCGTGGCTGAATGTGCTGGACAAGGGATTTCACCTGCACCTGCGCAAGGATCAGTTCTGTGCCATCTGGCTTGTACGCAAACCGACAAAGAGCGGCGACGTCTACTCCATCGAGATATTCGATGATCAGGATGAGCAGATCATTCTGATCAATGGCGACCGCCGTGGCGGGGACGTTTCCGAATTTGTCTCGCGGTGGGATGAATTGGTGAAGGCATTGCCACGTGCGGCAGCACCGGCAGATATGGAGCCTGCACAATGAGTGTTTCGAGACTACAGCAGATAAGCGGCAAAATACGCCGGAACGCACTTCTGGCCGGATTGATTGCCGTGGCAAGCGGTATAATTACGATTGCGCCAATGGCACCCACAGCAGCGACTGCGAAGGAGGTCAGGGCGCAGCGGGTCCTGGCCATCGGTGGTGCAGTGACTGAAATCGTCTATGCGCTGGGCGAACAGGACCGGCTCATCGGCCGCGATTCGACCTCCGGTTATCCGCCAGAAGCGACAGCCTTGCCCGATGTCGGCTATATCCGGGCATTGTCGCCTGAAGGGGTTTTGTCCGTTAAACCAGACCTGATTCTGGCCCGCGAAAACAATGGTCCGCGCGAAGCGGTCGAAGTTCTCAAAAGCACCGGCGTCCGCTGGGTGGATGTCCCCGATGACTTTACCCTTGAGGGCATTGACGAGAATATCTCGATCATCGCCGCCGAATTGGGTGTTCCTGAAAAGGGAGAGGTTCTGAAGAAGAAGGTGGCGGCGGACATTGCCAAGGCCCGGGAACGTCTGTCCTCCATCAGCCACAAGCACAAAGTCATGTTCGTGCTGTCTCTGAAAGATGACAAGATCAACACATCCGGCACCAACACTGCCGCAGACGGCATTATCGCGCTGGCTGGCGGCGACAATGTCATCACCCAGTTTGAGGGTTACAAGCAGATCAGCAATGAGGCGGTGATAAATGCGGCCCCTGACATCATCCTGATGATGAACGGACGCGGGGAATCCGCCGATCACAATGCGGTCAACGCGCTCATTGAGGCGCACCCGGCCTTGTCCACCACACCTGCAGCCAAGAACGGCAGGATCATCCGCATGGACGGATTGCTCCTGCTTGGTTTTGGCCCGCGCACAGGCGAGGCTATTTCGCAACTGGCAGAGGCGTTTTATGGCCATGAGCATTAGTCTCGATGCCACTGCCAGCACCCCCGTCCAGGCTCATGCGGGCGACAGGACCGCATTTGCCCGGAGGATGCTGCTGGTCCTGGCCGTCCTCCTTCTGATCACGGCCGTATTCAGTCTGGCATCGGGGGCGACCGACACTTCGGCGTTCTCGGTTGCCTGGGCTCTGATTTCCGGACAGGACAATTTGATCAGCGCCGTTGAACGGGTGGTGATTTTGGACATACGCATGCCGCGCACTTTGCTTGGGATGATGATTGGTGCATCTCTGGCAGTCTCGGGCGCGACCATGCAAGGGTTGTTTCGCAATCCGCTTGCCGATCCCGGGATTGTCGGCGTTTCAGCCGGAGCGGGACTGGGTGCGGTGACGTTCATTGTTTTAGGGGGCGGGGTGCTGGCCCCGCTCGCAGCGCTTCTCGGAATGTATCACGTCCCGTTTGCGGCTTTTCTGGGCGGACTGGCATTCACCTTCGCGCTCTACCGGATTTCGACCAGTAACGGCAGGACTTCGGTAGCAACCATGTTGCTGGCCGGCATTGCGCTCGGCGCCATGGCAGGCGCTTTCACCGGGCTCTTGATGTTCTGGGCCGATGATGAGCAATTGCGGGACCTGACCTTTTGGGGGTTGGGCTCAATTGCCGGCGCGACATGGCCAAAGGTGCTTGCCGTGGCCCCGATCATCGTCCCGATCCTGTTGTTCGCGCCCTTCATGGCGCGCGGCCTCAATGCGATGACGCTGGGTGAGGCGACGGCGCAGCATCTCGGCGTCAATGTCCAGATCTTCAAACGGGTGGCCATCGTGCTGGTCGCGGCTGCGACCGGAGCCTCGGTTGCAGTGTCGGGCGGGATTGGCTTTGTCGGCATTGTCGTGCCGCATCTGCTGCGCTTGTTGATCGGTCCCGACCATCGCTATTTGTTGCCTGCCTGCGCACTGCTGGGGGCAATCATGCTGCTGCTTGCCGACGCTATTGCGCGGCAGATCGTGGCGCCTGCCGAACTGCCGATCGGCATTGTAACCGCCACCATTGGTGCCCCTTTCTTTCTCTGGATTTTGCTGCGGCGCCGCGGCCTGATGGACATTTGAAATGCTGGAAGCTCACAATATTCGTGTCCGTTTGGGCAAAACCGATATTCTTCACGGCATAGATATGTCCGCGGCAAAAGATCAGTTCACCGTGATCATCGGACCGAACGGATCGGGCAAGACCACCTTGCTGCGGGCGTTGACCGGTGAGATCAGATTTGTCGGCAGTGTCCACCTCAATGGCATCGATATCGCCCGTGCCCGGCCGCTGGATCTTGCCAGCTTGCGCGGTGTGCTGCCGCAATCGGCCAATCTATCGTTCCCGTTTACGGTTCACGAGGTGGTGCGCCTGGGCCTGACCATGGGCGTTGATACCGATGTGAATATTCCCGCACGCATTGATGAGGCGCTGGCTGCGGTCGACATGACCGGATTTGGCGGGCGGCTGTATCAGGAACTCTCCGGCGGCGAGCAGCAACGGGTTCAGCTGGCGCGGGTACTCACTCAGGTCTGGGAGCCGGTTTTCGAAGGCCGGCCACGCTGCCTGTTCCTGGATGAACCGATTTCAAGCCTCGATATCAAGCACCAGCTGCAAATCATGCAGATTGCGCGGCGTTATGCCGATGCTGGCGGCGGCGTTGTCGCGATCCTGCACGATTTGAACCTGACCGCCCACTATGCCGATCATGTGGTGTTGATGAGCAAAGGCCAGGTTCATGCCTCCGGTGATCCGAGGCAGGTGCTCACGCCATCCAACCTTGAAACGGTCTATGGGTGCCCGATGGCAGTCGGACAAATCCCGCATGGAATGGATTTCTTTGTCTTGCCGCTCATCGACGCCGGTTTGAGAGCCTAGCCACAATCGGTGAGTCGACGCCGTGGGCAGGCAATGACGTTTCGTTTTAAGCCCATTTTCTGTAGCGACGACCTTTCACACTGACATGCCAGTTCGGATCAACGACAGCGATCACAAAGAACCAAGGCTGCGAACTTTTCTTGAGATTCGTTGCGAAACCGCGACATCTTTTTGACGCGTCCATGGAATGGCGGCTCGGCTCTGAACGCTGATTTTGTTTATTTATTTGATGCCGACCTAATGGAATGAACATTCGATCGATTTGAGAAACTCGCCTGAAAAGACGGAATCTAGTCCTTGAAAATCTCGTTTTTCAATCGCCCGCGGTTGAGAAGATATGCATAGGCCATCGGCATAGTGCGAGAACCTCCTTCCCATCCTCCTGGAAACAACTCTGAATGGGTATTAACCCATTCGATCAAGAGGTCGTCCACCTCATCTTCCTTGAGCAGGACAAACGCGCCAGCCAACCCTGCCAAGGAACTACCCTCAAACTTCCGGTTGCCGATCATGTCTTCACTACGGTCGTTTCCGAAAAACTGAGGAATGCCGCCCTTTATGACGATCGGATTTCTGGTAATCGTTTTCGCGATCTTCGGAATGATCTCACTGCCGTCGATCAGCCCAACCGCTGCAAGTGCAACAGGGAGTTCGATTGAAACCGCAGCCTTCCAAATGGCTTCGGACGGAAGGTTTTGAGCGCTGGTGGGAGTCGGCATGTACGGCCACGAAATCCCCTCGCCATTCTGACGGACGAAGTGACGCCAGTAGCGATAGATCCCAAGGGCAGTCTCTTCGAAGTTTGAAGGTGCGTAAGAGAGTTCGGAGCAATATGCGAGAGCGGCTCCATAGACGTGCGCGTGATTGATAGGTTCGACATAGCCTTCCGATCGGTGCTGGAAATAATACCCGCCGAACGCTTCTTCGCGCTCATCGATAAATGAGCCAAGGGTTTCTACTGCTTTTTGACCGATCATTTCGTCACCGGTCTTGACTGCGTATTGACACATCGGCAGCGAGATGAATCCGGCGGTTGTGATTTCGTTTGCGCGGATCCCGTTCTTGTACAGAGTTCCCCAGGACGGAACGACCCTTTCACGCTCAGGATCGACAAGACCGAGCGCGTCGTCTCTCAAGTCAATCAACTGCCACGACGTATCCGTGAAAAGATCAAGAAAACGCTGTTCGCCTGTGACTTCGTGCATCTCAAGAAGAGCCCTGCCGATATACCCCCAGTACCAGGCGTAAAAACGACCCCGCTCCCCAATGTCCGTATTGAATCGGTCGTTATCGAGAACTCTCGCGAGACGCGCGGAGAGTGTTTCATAGATTTCGTCGTTGGTGAGCTTCGGCAAAGCTTCGGCCAACGTCGCCGACAACACCAATCCGAACACTAGGAACGTGATTGCAACTGAAGAAGGAAACAGGCTTGCTAGAAAGCTTTTTCTCGGACTGGTTTTCATGATTTCACCGGCGACTAATCCAATTCTCCCACTTCACCTGCCTGATAGATAATCGTCGGTTCTCCGTACTCACCCAATGTCGGGTTTGCTTCACGCCACCATGCGATAACGCCGGCGTGCTTGCTCTCGATCGCAACGGCGTGCCGCCTAGCCCTTTCCTCAGATTCAAACTGCACCGGCTCCTCAGAGGCTTGAGGGGTTCCCTCTTCATCCAGGTCAAAGGCCTGAACAATGATCAATCTCGGTAGCTGGCTCATAGGCGTCTCCTTGTCTAATTTTCCTAGCATGGACTAAGTTTTTTGAAATGTCCGCGATGCGGGCTTTCGCCACAGACTTTGTTTTGGTTGAAACGGGCGGGGAGCGGACATTCATGCGTTCTGCAGCGTTTTGCTGACAAATCCCATTCTTTGCTTACCGCGTAAGTTGAGTATCGCTTGTTGGCACATTGCTACCGTCATCTCTGGCCGACAGGAATGTCAAAATGGGCTCCTTGCAGCCTTTTGCTGCGGATGCCCCGAAGGTCGGCTGATGATCCGCATGCTTCTGGTCGGCTACACCATGGGATATGCCTGGTGATCAAGGATATGTGCGTTCCGCGATCGGCGTCGATTCGATCAGATCCTCAATGGCCGAGACAAGCACGCTTTCTGCCGGATTCATGCTCCTGCGCGGGTTTTTGACAAAATATATATCTGCGACAGGCAGTGCCGAATAGGGCGGCAAGGGCCACAGCAGACCTGCTTCGACATCCCGATTGGCCACATGAACGGGCAGGGCGCCCACACCGATCCCGGCAACAATCATGCGGCGCACTTCCGGGAGGTTGGCCGAAATGCCCTTGATGTCGGGATTGAGCAGGGCTCTTTCGCGGAGCTGGGCCAGCAGGAACAGCGGGCCGCTTTCCACTTCGGTCTGAAACGAGACCGAGTTTTCGCCCTGCAGTTCGGACAGTTTGATCTGACTTTGGCCAAAAAGCCTGTGCTGTGGACCGCAATAGAGCGCGAAACGTTCCCGGTACAGCGGTTTTGCCAAAAGCACTGGATCAGAATCGCGCATCAGGCAGATGCCTATGGTCGCCCGGTTCTGCCGGACACGGTTGAGCACTTCTGAGCTTTCGGCAATCGAAATTGAATAGGTCACATCGGGATTGTCCGAGTTGAAATGGTACAGCACCCTGTCGAGATGCTCGGACACCACATGGCTGGTCATGACAATGTTGATGTGGCCGCTGACATGGCGCTGGGCCTTGTTCAGCAGGCCGGGAATCTGGGAAACCGCGCCAAACATGGCGTTGCATTCCTGATACAGGATCTGGCCTGATTCAGTCAGTGCGAAATTCCCCGGCCGCCGATCCACCAGCGAGACGCCAACTGTTACCTCCAGCCGCTTGAGCGCGCTGCTGATGGTGGGTTGGGTGACCCCGAGATAATCTGCTGCCCGGGTCAGGCCTTTCTGGTCGGCCACGATCGTGAATGTCCGCAGCAGATTCCAGTCGAGGTTCCAGGGAAATCGTTGTTCGTAGGGCTGCATCATAAATCCTGTCTATAGTCGAGATTGATATTATTTGTTTGATCCATAGTAAATCACCATGCGACAAAATTGTTCAGGGCTGATGCAGCGCGCCATATCAGGAGCGGCACAGCAGCTCGGCAATTCATGGAACAGAGAAGGGGCGTCATATGAACGCGTTTACAAAGATCATAGGGACCGTGCTGACCGTTGGGTCACTAGCATTCATGTCGACCGGCGTTGTCGCCGCCGACGAACTGGCCACCATCAAGGAAAAAGGCGTGATGCGCATCGCCATGAGCGGCGCGTATCCTCCCTTCAACTTCGTCAATGAGCAAAACGAAGTTGTCGGCTTCGATCCGGCAATCGGCGCTGAAATCGCCAAGCGCATGGGCCTCGAAGTCGAAATCGTTACCACAGCCTGGGACGGCATCATCGGCGGGCTTCTGGCCAACAAATACGATGCCATCGTCGGTTCGATGTCGATTACCGAGGAACGTAGCAAGGTGGTGGATTTCGTTGGTCCCTACTACACCACCAAGCGGGCGATCTTCACCATGGCTGGCTCGGACATCACCAGCGTCAAGCAGCTCGGTGATGTCACCATCGGCGTGACGCTCGGCGAAACCCATGAGCAGTGGGCCCGCGAGCAGGGCTACACCGTCAAGACCTACAAGGGGCTTCCGGAGTTGCTGCTCGAACTCGAAAATGGCCGTGTTGACGCGATCATCGCGGATTCGGTCGCGGTCATCCTGGCCGCCAAGGAAAGCGGCCGCGATCTGGTGGCTATCAATGATCTGGTGACCGAGTCCGTTGGCGCCGGGATTGCGATCCGTCAGGGCAATCCGGAGCTCAAGGCCGAGATGCAGAAGGCGCTCGATGCGTTGCAGGCGGACGGAACTTATGTCGAGATCGCCAACAAATGGGTCGGCGGCGACATTCGCTAAACCTGATCTTGCTCCCCCTGCGCCCGAACTGGATTTCGGGCGCAGGGGTAAAACAGGCCAGCGGCATCCAATAGGAAACACATTGCCATGAAGACCAACTACGGACAGCTCACCGTCGAAGAAGTTCGCGAAGCGGACAAGGACCGGGTGGTCATTCTCTCGGTGTCGGCGACCGAGGATCACGGCAATCACATGCCGCTTGATACCGATACAGTGCTGGGCATGGCAGTGGCCGAGGGCGCAGCAAAGCTGGCGCCGGAAGACATTCTGGTCATGCCGCCAATTCCCTATGGCTTTAACGAGCACCACAAGGATTTCCCAGGCGTCATCTGGATCGAACCCGAAACGCTGATTTCCTTCATCACCGATGTGACCAAATCGCTGGCACATCACGGCTTTCGCCGGATTTTGTTACTGAACTCGCACGGCTCCAACCATCCGGTGCTGGATCTGGCGGCGCGCAAGACCGTTATTCAATCCGAGGTTCTGTGCGTGTCGGCGTCCTACTGGAACCTGTGTTCCAAGGAGATCAACGCCATCCGCAAGTCGGAACTCGGCGGGATCGCGCACGCCGGCGAGTTCGAGGCGGCAATGTATATGTACCTGCATCCCGATCTCGTCGACCTCTCCAAGGCAACCAAGCAGATCGCCCACAATCCGGGCAGCAAGTTCTTCAACCTGGATCTGGCCGGCGGCGGCGGGTCGGCGATGTTGATGCGCTGGTGGTCCTCGGTCTCGGCTGACGGCACGATGGGCGATCCTACCGTTGCGACAGCCGAAAACGGCAAACTGTTTCTGGACGCGGCGATCGCGGCCACGGTCGATCTTGTACGCGAAATTCGGGCGCTGCCGCTGCTCGATCGCAAAGATCATCACTGAGTTAGGGGGCACGCGTTTTGGACACTGATCTGATGGTTCGCGTATTCCCGTTCTTCATCAAGGCTGCCTGGATCACGGTGCAACTGTCTGTCCTTTCCATGTTGCTTGGATTGACCTGTGGTGCGCTGGGAGCGGCGGCGCGGCTGTCGCGGTCGCCGCTGCTGCGGTTCATCGGTGCTGCCTATGTCAGCGTCATCCGCGGTACGCCGGCGCTGATCCAGATTTTCATCCTGTATTTCGGTGGACCACAGATCGGCATTCAGCTCGATGCGTTCGAAGCGGGCGTGCTGGCGCTCGGCTTCAATATCGGCGCCTATATGACAGAGACCATGCGCGGCGCGATCATTTCGGTCGACAAAGGACAGAACGAGGCGGCACGCACCTTGGGGCTGAGCCGCTTCGAAACTTTCCGGTCGGTGACCCTGCCGCAGGCCATGCGGCTGATGATCCGGCCGCTGGGTGTCAACATCAACGCGCTGATCAAGGGCACGGCGTTGGTGGCGGCAATCTCCGTGGTGGAACTCACCTACACGGCGCAGCGTTATATCGGTTCGACCTACAAACCCTTTGAAATGTTCTTCCTGGCTGGTGCCATCTACATGGTGATCATCTATGTGACGGGACTGGGCGTTTCATGGCTCGACCGGCGGGTGGCGCTCAAATGACGGTCTATTTCCTGATTTCCGGAGGCTGTCATGGGTCTTGATTTTTCCGTGGTTCCAGCCTTCGCCGGGGCGCTTTTCACCGGCGCACTGTGGACCATTGCAATCACGGTGAGTGCAGCAATCCTCAGCTTTTTCGGCGGCATCATCTTTGCCGTCATTGCGCTCTATTCGCCGGCGCTTATCCGCTATCCGTTCCGGTTGTTTGCCTGGCTGTTCATGGGAACGCCGCTGCTGCTGCAGTTGTTCCTGATCTATTTCGGCCTGATCCAGATCGGTATCGACTTGCCGGCGTTTGTCGCGGGCGTCATCGGGCTTGGGCTGCATTTCGCGGTCTACAATTCAGACATCATCCAGTCCGGCATTCTGGCGGTCGACAAGGGCCAGTATGAGGGTGCGCGGACGCTGGGGCTGAGCCGGTCGCAGGCATTGCGAAAGATCATCGTGCCGCAGGCGGTGCGTGCCGTGATACCGCCGATCGGCAACAACATGATCGCGCTGCTCAAGGATTCGGCGCTGGTGTCGGTCATTGGTGTGGCCGAGCTGACGCTGTCTTCGCAAATGGCGATTTCGAGAACCTTCCGGCCGTTTGAATTCTATGTCGCGGCGGCTGCATGCTACTACGTCATCAACCTTGGCCTCGAGGCTGGATTGCGCCACATCGAGCGCCGCATCCAGATCGCCCGTTGAGCTCCACAGGGATAAACTCATGACTGACAGACCGATCATCGACATCCGGCACGCGGCGAAGAGTTACGGCTCGCTGGAAGTGCTGAAGGATATCAGCCTGCAGGTGCAGACCGGCCAGATCGTGGCGATCATCGGTCCCAGCGGGTCGGGGAAATCGACGCTGTTGCGCGCCATCAATGATCTTGATCCGCTGACGGCGGGTGAAGTCTGGCTCGAGGATACTCAGGTCAACAAGGCCCTGCCGCCGCGCCAGTATGAGGCCCATATAAACAATGTTCGGCAAAACATCGGCATGGTGTTCCAGCACTTCAACCTGTTCCCGCATCTGACGGTTCGCGAGAACATCACGCTGGCGCCGAAGATGCTGAAAGGCATTTCTAAAGTTGAAGCCGATGCGCTGGCCGTCGAACAATTGAACAAGGTCGGTCTTTTGGACCGGATTGATTACTACCCTTCACAGCTTTCTGGCGGTCAGAAACAACGTGTCGCCATTGCCCGGGCGCTGGCGATGAAGCCCAAGGTGATGCTTTTTGACGAAGCCACGTCGGCGCTTGATCCGGAACTGGTCGAGGAGGTCAATCTGGTGATGAAGCAGCTCGCCGAAGAACACATGACCATGATCATCGTCACCCACGAAATGGGCTTTGCTCAGGACGTCTGCGACCGGGTCCTGTTCATGGATCAGGGCGTTGTTGTCGAGGAAGGTCCACCAGAGGTGATCTTCAAGAACCCGGTCAACGAACGCACTCAGAATTTCCTGCGCAAACACCTCAAAGGACAGCATTAACGTGAAGACCAGTGGCGCCGATTTGAAGTCCAATCTTTTCTATCAGTCCCGTCTGACCCGCCCGATGCTGGACCGGTCAGAGGGCATCTATCTGTTTGATACCACCGGCAAACGCTATCTCGACGGATCGAGTGGCGCGATGGTGTCAAATATCGGCCATTCCAACGCCAATGTGCTGACTGCCATGAAGGCGCAGATGGACAAGGCCACGTTCGGCTACCGGCTGCATTTCCAGAACGAGGCGGCGGAAAAACTGGCGCGGATGACCGCTGAACGGATGCCCGAGGGGCTCGACCGGGTGTTCTTCGTCTCGGGCGGCTCGGAGGCGGTTGAAAGCACCATCAAGCTGGCGCGGCAATATGCGCTGGCGATCGGCCAGGACAGCCGCTGGAAGGTCATTTCCCGCTATCCGTCCTATCATGGCGGTACGCTGGGTGCCGTGGCGCTGACCGGCTACGACCCGCTGACCAAGCCGTTCCAGCCGATGTTCCGCGAAATGCCGAAGATCCCGGCGCCGCTTTGCTATCTCGACCGCGACAATCTCAGCGATGAGGATCGCGGCATCAAATACGCCGACATGTTGCGCGACGAGATCATCGCCCAAGGACCGGAGACCGTTCTGGCGTTCATCATGGAACCGGTCGGCGGCGCATCGACCGGCGCGCTGGTCGCGCCCGACAGCTACTATGGCCGTATCCGCGAAATCTGTGATGAGTTCGGCATTTTGTTGATCTACGACGAGGTGATGACCGGTGCCGGACGTACCGGGGCCTTCGTTGCCTCCGAGCATTGGGGCGTCATTCCCGACATTGTCGCGCTGTCGAAGGGATTTGCAGCTGGCTATTCGCCTCTGGGCGCCATGGTCGCGCAGAACCATATTGTCGACAAGGTGCTCGATTCGGGCGGCTTCATGCATGGGTTTACCTATGCCGGAAATCCGCTTGCCTGCGCCGCTGGTTGTGCGGTGCTGGAGGAAATGGATCGCCTCAAACTGGTCGACAACGCCAGGGATATGGGCGATCTGCTGAAGGCCGAGCTGACAAAGCTGATGGACCGGTATCCGTTCATCGGAGATGTCCGCGGCAAGGGGCTTTTGCTGGCCTTCGAGCTCGTCTCCGACCGCGAAACGATGACGCCGCTGCCCAAGCAGCTCAACGCCTATAACCGCCTTGTCGATCTCACCTATGAGCGTGGTCTGATCATCTATTCGCGCCGTACGCGGGGCGGGCTTGAGGGCGATCACTTCCTGGTCTGTCCGCCATTGATCATCAACGAAAGTCAGATCGCTGAAATCATTGCCACGCTGATCGAGAGCCTTGATCTGATGGCGGCGGAAATGAACCTGCCGGTGAACAGGTAATGCCGGCCTTGGACAAATCGATCGGGATGGCGGATGCCATCGCGCAGATACAAGATGGCGCCCGCGTCATGATCGGCGGGTTCGGCGTGCCCGGAACCCCGTTCCTGTTGATTGAGGAATTGGTCCGGCAGGGTCCGAAAAACCTGACCATCATCAAGAATGATGCCAACGAGGTGGGAATGGGCGTCGACTGGCTGCTTGCCGCGGGAATGGTCAAGCGTCTCATCACCAGTCATGTCGGCCTTAATGGCAATGCCGTGCGGATGATGAACGCCGGCGAGATCGAGGTTGAGTTTGTCGCTCAGGGCATGTTGGCCGAGCGCATCAGGGTTGCCGGCGCCGGGCTGAAAGGTTTTGTCTCTGACATCGGCATGGGAACCCTGTTGGCCGAGGGCAAGCAGCGGATCGAGGTGGACGGTGAAACCTACCTGTTTGAACCGGCAATCGAGGCGGATTTCGCGCTGGTTCACGCCGCTCGCGCCGATACGTTTGGAAACCTCACCTATGAGGCGACCGCGCGCAATTTCAATCCGCTGATGGCAATGGCGGCCGAATGCACCATCGCCGAGGCTGAAACCGTTGGACCTATCGGCAGCATCGGGCCGGATGCCGTGCATACGCCGGCGCCGTTTGTCGATCATCTTGTCGCCCTGCCTGAAAAACTGCCGGAGGTGTACGGTGTCGTTAAGCGCTAAAGATAGAATGCTCAGCCGTGCAGCGCGCGATATCGAGCCAGGCATGACCGTCAATCTGGGGATCGGGTTGCCAACGCAGGTGATGAACCATGTGGCCGCTGATTGCCCGGTGTGTCTGCATTCGGAGAACGGCATTGCCGGCGTCGGCGGGCTGGCGCCTTCGGGGCAGGCCAACCGCAATCTGATTGATGCTGGTGGTGGCTATATAACTTGCGCGCCGGGCGGGTCGTTTTTCGACAGCGCGGTCTCCTTCGCGTTGGTGCGGGGAGGGCGGCTTGACCTGACCCTGCTTGGCGCCTTTGAAGTGGCGGCCAATGGCGATCTGGCCAACTGGATCATTCCGGGCAAATTCGCCGCTGGCGTTGGCGGCGCTATTGAGTTGGCTCAAAAGGCGAAGCGGGTCGGAGTTCTGACAACGCACACCGACAAGCACGGCAACCCGAAGATCCTGGAACGCTGTACGCTTCCATTGACTGCCGTGGGTTGCGTCCACCGGATCTACACCGACATGGCGGTTTGTGATGTGATGGCGGATGGTCTTCACCTGATCGAGCTTGCCGAAGGCGTGACGCAGGCCCAGGTGCGGGAAGCGACCGGTGCGCCGCTGATCGTGGCCGACGGGCCGATCCCGACGTTTTAGGAGCCGATAGCAATGATGCCCCCAGATGATGAGACAGCGATCCTGAAGGCCGTGGACGCGGTGTTCGACCGCGAGGTCGAATTTCTTGCTGAGCTGACCTCCCACCCGTCCACACGCGGCAATGAGCAGTCGGCGCAGGATTTCATGGCGAGCGAATTGAGCGAGCGCGGATATGAAGTTGACCGCTGGACCATCGATGTCGCCGACATTGCGCATCTGCCCGGCTTTTCGCCGGTGATTGGCAATTACGAGGATGCGGTCAATGTGGTTGGCACGCACCGGACCAAAGGCGGCAATGGCAAAAGCCTGATCCTCAACGGTCATATCGATGTGGTGCCCGAGGGACCGCTCGATATGTGGGACACGCCGCCTTACGCCCCGCGCATTGAGGATGGCTGGATGTATGGCCGTGGCGCCGGCGACATGAAAGCCGGCCTTGCTTCCAACCTGTTCGCGCTCGATGCGCTCCGCCATATGGGCTTTGCACCGGCCGGCGATGTGTTCGTCCAGTCGGTGGTCGAGGAAGAATGTACCGGTAATGGCGCGCTTGCCTGCCTGCAGCGCGGTTACCGGGCCGATGCGGCGCTGATCCCGGAACCGTTTGAAGAAAAGCTGGTGACGGCGCAATTGGGCGTGTTGTGGTTCCAGGTGCATCTGAAGGGCATCCCGGTTCACGTCGCCTATGCCGGCAGTGGCTCGAACGCGATCGAGGCGGCGATCCCGCTGATTTCGGCGCTGCACGAGATGGAGCACCGCTGGAATGAGCCCGACCGCCGCTATGGCGCTTATGCCGGGCACAATCACGCGCTCAACCTCAATATCGGCAAGATCCAGGGCGGCGACTGGACCAGTTCAGTCCCGGCCTGGTGCGTCTTCGATGTGCGGATGGGGTTGTTTCCCGGCCAAAGCATTGATGAGGCCAAGCGCGAGATCGAGGCTGTTCTGGCTGATGCCGCCGGGTCTCACCCATTTTTGAGCAAGAATGCGCCGGAGATCGTCTATCACGGCTTTCACGCCGAGGGGTATGCACTGTCCGAGGATGGGTCGGCTGATGCCACCCGGGCCATCTCGGCGCTCGAAACCGCTCACAGGACGGTCACCGGTGCGGCGCTCGACAAGATCGCCATCACCGCCACCACCGATGCGCGGTTCTTCGGGCTTTATGCCGGCATTCCGGCACTTGTCTACGGGCCAAGGGCCGATGCCATCCACGGCTTCAATGAACGGGTCGAGCTCGAGTCCGTGCGGCGGGTAACGCAGGCGACCGCGCTGTTCATCGCCAGTTGGTGCTGCCTGGAAAAACTTTAACGCATGTCACGTTCAGATGGATCCATTTGAGCTATAACGGACATGCATAAATGCAAGGCTTTACAGCGTCCTTTGCGCGTCCTGGTGGATGCACGACGCTTTGGAAGGAAACCCCATGCCCGACGCTGTCATCGTTTCAACTGCCCGCACACCAATCGCCAAGGCCTATCGTGGCGCCTTCAACACCACACAAGGCCCGGTGCTGATGGCGCACGCCATCCGTGCGGCGGTGTCGCGCGCCGGGCTTGAGGGCGGTGAGGTCGAGGATTTCACCATGGGCTGCGCCCTGACTCAGGGCACATCGGGCGTCAACGCCGCGCGTCATGCGGTGATTGCGGCGGGATTGCCCAACAGCGTCGCCGGCGCAACAATCGACCGGCAATGCGCCTCGGGACTGTCCGCTATCGCTAGCGCCGCCTATCAGGTGATGCATGACGGGGTGGAGGTCGCCATGGCCGGCGGCATGGACTCTATCTCGCTGGTGCAGAACGACACCTGGAACAAACACCATTACCGGATCAGCTCGATCGCCGACACTTACTACATGAGCATGCTAGACACCGCCGAGCTGGTGGCCAAGCGCTATGGGGTCAGCCGCGAGGCGCAGGATGTCTATGCATTCGAAAGCCAGCAACGCACCGCCGCCGCGCAAGCCGCAGGCCGGTTTGATGCTGAAATCGTGGCCGTCGACGCTATCAAATCGGTAACCGACAAGACCAGTGGAGCGGTTTCGGAACAAGCGGTCACTCTGGCGCAGGACGAATGCAACCGCCCCGGCACAACGCTCGAGGGGCTTCAGTCGCTCAAGCCGGTGATGGGCGAGGGCAAGGTCGTCACCGCCGGAAACGCCAGCCAGTTGTCGGACGGCGCTTCAGCGCTGATTGTCATGTCCGGCGACGAAGCCGCACGGCGCGGCCTCTCGCCGCTGGGCATCTTCCGCGGCATGGCTGTCGCGGGTTGCGCGCCCGAGGAAATGGGCATCGGTCCGGTCTTCGCCATCCCGCGCCTGCTCAGCCGCCATGGCCTGAAGGTCGACGACATCGATCTGTGGGAAATCAACGAGGCGTTTGCCTCGCAACTGCTCTATTGCCGTGACAAACTCGGCATTGATCCGGACAAGCTCAACGTCAATGGCGGCGCGATCTCGATCGGCCACCCCTACGGCATGAGCGGCGCACGCATGGCAGGCCACGCGCTTATCGAAGGCCGCCGCCGCGGCGCCAAATTCGCTGTCGTCAGCATGTGCGTCGGCGGCGGAATGGGCGCGGCAGGGCTGTTCGAGATCTGCAGCTGAGGTCCGGGACAGGTCGGAGATTCAGACAGACTGCGGGATCCGACACTGAAAATCCGCGATCACGTCAACAGCTTCGGACCGATTGATCAACAGGCGCCAGCGGACAGCGTGCCGCCGGCTCGCGGGTCGCAGGTTACCCGCCTTCGCCACCCTCACCGCTGGGTAGGGCGGTGACAAAGTCTTCCACATGAACGCCGGCATATTACCTGGCGGAGCCAGATTAAAACCAGGCCGGTGTTGGGTTGCATTCTTTATGAGGGTGGCCGGGGATGTTTGTCGTGGAGAATTACAGCCGTCGGGAGGCGTCTCGTGTCTTCGGCTTAAGCCGCGAGACAGTTTCCAAGATGTGCCGGTACTCGCTTCCGCCCGGCTGTTGAATTCCATCAGAAATAGCCCCGTTTTCCCATCTGGCGGTATCCCGGTGCATTCGAGCGAATACCCAGAAAACCATCAGTCATGTCAACGGGGCAGCGGGTGACGGCAAAACGAAAAAATGGGTCAAGTTCACGCGGAAACCAACAGTGTTTGCGTTGTAAGAGACGATTCGATTCCTACAGCGCTGGCAATCCCATGTGTGAGCGGTGCAGAACCTGGGCTAACGACATGGATTGAGGCTTATGTGGCCTTTTTACACCTTTGACCCTATCGATTGGGCCAGTCTCCGTATCAGTCTCTCGTAATCTCTTATGTGCTTGATTTGTTTGGTGAGAGCGCGGGGGTTCGAACCCCGGACCTACTGATTAAAAGTTTGAGGTCTCTAAGCTTCGGGGGCATCTTTAAGATACCTGCATATAATAAAATAGAGATAAAAAACATATGGATAACCGGATGGACATTTCCTGAGATTCTTGCGCATTCCCGCAGGATTGCTTACTATCTGCTTACTGAAATTCCGCTAGTAAGCAGGTTGCGCCATGCCAAAGATAACCAAGCGATTGATTGATGCCACCGAAGCCACGGGCAAGGATGCATTCCTTTGGGATGATGAATTGGCGGGCTTTGGGCTGAAGGTCACGCCTTCCGGGCGCAAGGTGTTTGTTCTCCAATACCGGATAGGACGACGCTCACGCCGCATCACGCTTGGCACGCTTGGTGCATTGACCGCTGATCAGGCGCGCTCGCATGCGCAGGCAGCGTTACGGCAGATAGCGCGTGGCGATGACCCTATGGCTGAACGGGATCTGAAAAGGGCGGAGAAAACCACAGGCGAGCTTCTGGACCAGTTCTTGCAAGAGCATGCCGACGCAAAACTCAAAGGCCGCTCCAGTGCCGAATACAGACGTTTGGTTGAAACCCTTGTGCCATCCAAACTGCGGAGATTGCCGATCACAGAGATTGGCCGCTCCCATGTTGCCCAGGTTCACAACGGGTTGGTGAAAACGCCATATCAGGCGAACCGGCTATTGGCAGTCCTGAGGAAATTCTTCAACTGGTGCGAGAAGAACGGTTTCCGGGTGGATCACAGCAATCCGGCTTTGCATGTTGAACCTTTCAAGGAGCGAAAGCGCGAGCGGTTTTTGACCCCTGTCGAAATTTCCCATCTGGGCGAAGTGCTTGCCGAAATCGAAAGGGAAGGCGGGCAAAGCCCCTTTGTGATTGCGGCGCTCAGGCTTCTCATTCTAACTGGCGCGCGGCTTGGCGAGATATTGACCTTGCAATGGGCCTGGATTGATTTTGACAATTCATGCATTCGGCTTCCGGATTCCAAGACCGGGGCGAAAACGATCTATCTCAGCCCACCGGCCATGCAGGTGTTGGCTGGCCTGCCGCGTTACGAAGATAATTCCCATGTCATATGTGGGCTGAAAAAGGGCGCGTGTCTGGTCAACCTGCAAAAACCGTGGCGCGCGATCCGGACGAGGGCAGGGCTGGACAATGTCCGCATTCATGACTTGCGCCATTCCTTTGCGTCAATCGCCGTGGCAAGCGGAATGTCCCTTCCGATGATTGGGAAACTGCTTGGCCATTCCCAACCACAAACAACAGCGCGCTATGCGCATTTGGCTTATGACCCGATGAAACTTGCTGCCGATCAGGTCGGACGGAAAATTGATATTATGCCGCGTCTGAAGGTAGTTGCTAACGGAACCAGCATTTAGGGCGGGACCTATAAATGCGAACTCCCGAGAGCCCGTCTTGAACTCAAACGAGACCTTTAGTTCGGCGTTTGCATCGACACATTCGGCCCATAGCCGCCGTTCGCCCGAGCGGCAGAACAGTTCCGTTTGTCGCTCATTCTGCCGTTGGTCTGTAATTGCGATAAAATCGTAGCGACTGTCGAGTTTGACTGAACGAGCCATTGGGCCGCCCCCTCGCTGGAAGGTGCAAAGATACCAACTGATGTGCCACAGACGCCTTGCCGCCGACATTGGAGGGTTCTAAGCCTAAGCTATGCGTATTCTCGATAACATCATAAGTGACCGCGGGTCGAAATATGCAGTCTCGGGAGGACCCTGCGCATCCGAGGAGGAGGCTAAAGCCTTTATCAAGGCGCTTTGCCGC